>ERZ1034992.207-NODE-207-length-37636-cov-18.226657_pt1 | contig 37636 bp, 47 predicted proteins | sample MGYA00520695_ERZ1034992 | MGnify/ENA primary metagenome ERZ1034992 (study PRJEB33766, sample SAMN09781778) | gut metagenome | biome: gut microbiome | host: Homo sapiens | place: Madagascar | study: EMG produced TPA metagenomics assembly of the PRJNA485056 data...
AATAAGCTAAGAAAATTATCTATGATTGACCAAAGCCCAGTTAAGTGTACTTTTTAGAAGATGAAAGGAGAATTAAAGTGAGTTTAAAATGCATTTTACAAGGTCAAGATTCAAAGAATCTAGCTACCAAGGTTGAATTGAATGAGCATATAAACAATAAAAATAATCCTCATGAAGTAACCGCAATGTAGGTGGGTGCGATAGCCCGTGGTGGCTATGGCTATTACTCTGACAATATTGATGACCTAAAAACCGCCGGGTGCTATCTGTGTGTAAACATCAGTGGCGGCACAGTTCCGATAGGCAGTGAATGGTTTACCATGTTCGTCATTGTTGGCGGGACCGGGAGTTGCATTCAGATCGCGTCCGGTGCTGTTTCCGCCGGGCTGTGGATCCGGCATTACGACGGGAAAGCATGGTCTACATGGAAGAGAATGGCGGCAACGGATGATTTGGCAAATTACCTTCCATTGAGCGGTGGGACGATGACAGGAGCACTGGGTGTCAATAATAATTTGGCATTACTTTCCGGCTATACCGATTCTGCATCCACGCTAGCACAACTGCAAGCGGTGAAGGATAATCTCAATTCTGCGCTATTACAGCTGGAACGCCCATTGGATAATCAAACCTAGCCGAACGTTGCTCTATATCAAAGAGTTAATGGTGGAGATTACACTAAGGTCGGTAATTTTCTTCACACGGGCAACATTGCAAACTATTCCTCAAAAGTTGTGGCTGGGGTGTATACCGGAAACGGAACATCAGGTTACGTCCATCAGAGTAGTCTTACATTTGATTTTGTACCAAAACTCATTTTCATTTCATCTGGACCTGCAACTATTACATCAAGCATGCGGAATACTAATGCAATTTTGCATCCGATGGCTGGCAGCGGAATGATGTGGTATAATGAGGATAGTTCTGGTTCAGACCATCAAGAAGAGCTCAATGTGTCTTTGAATGGGAATACTGTTAACTGGTATCATTATTCGCAATACCCACAGTATCAGTTAAATTACCAAAATATCGTATATAACTATGTAGCTATTGGATAAGGAGACAGAAATGAAGATGTTAGAGCTTAACGCGCTATCCAATGGCGCACATCGCAATCAAGATATTCATGGCGCTCTACCCGACGGCTGGGCCGTTATTCCTGACGGTATGACGTTGGAGGCATTCCCATTTGGGGAGGTTGAAGCAGCTATGGACAAAGAAACCGGCCTGATGACCGTAACCAAGTGGACCCCAGGAACGATGCCGAAATTAGATATTAAAAATATTCTACAAGAAAAAATTACTAACTTATCTAATGCTTGTAATCAAGCTATTACAGGTGGTATGGATGTTGAGACTACTGAAGGTATCGAACATTTTAGTCTTGAAGAAACTGACCAAATTAACCTAACGGCAGCTTTATCTGCAATTGAACAAGGAGCTAAGGGATATCCCTATCATGCAGATAAGAAGTTATGTCGTATGTTTACAGCTGTAGAACTTAAGGCTATTGCCAAAAAGGCTACCGCGCATAAACTATACCATACAACTCTTTGTAATCACCTCTTAATTCTAGCAAGACGTGCAACCACAACCGCGGAATTAGATAAAATTACTTATTCTGCGGATTGCCTTCCTCTTGATCTCGCGCAGAACATGAAGAAGATTCTAGTTGCTGCTGGGATTACTGAATAATTTTACCAAAAAATTTGGCAAAGTTGTTAAATCAACTTTGCCAAATTTTCATTATATAATGAGGTGATAAAGGTGTTATATGGATATGCAAGGGTTTCATCAAGAGATCAAAATCTAGACCGATAGATTATTGCATTAACCGATGCAGGCGTAGATAGAGACAATATCTTCGTCGATAAACAATCAGGTAAGGACTTCAATCGTCCAGCCTACTAGGATTTAGTGAGTACGATTCAGCCAAATGATATGATTATCATTAAAAGCATTGATAGATTGGGTCGTAATTACTCAGAGATTCTAGAGCAATGGAGTTTAATTACCAAGAGCAAGAAAGTAGATATTAAAGTATTAGATATGCCATTATTAGATACGTCATATTGCAAAGACGTTATGGGTACATTTATCTCTGATCTTGTCTTATAGGTATTATCCTTTTAGGCTGAACAAGAGAGAACCTATATTAAACAACGATAGGCTGAAGGAATCGCGGCCGCCAAGTCTAATGGTGTCTAGTTTGGTAGACCAAGGAAACTCCTTCCCTCGAATTTTGAGGAACTATATTAGCGTTTCCGCAAGAATGAACCAATTACTAGACTCGCGAAAGAATGTCCAGAAATCTCAGAATCTACATTACGACTCCGCTTGTAGGAGAGATTTGATTTGGACAGAAAAAGATAATCAATCTTCCTTTTGTTTGATATATTATATACAATAAGGAGGAATTATTATGCCAGAAATTGTGATTCAGATTATCCAGGTATGTGTTATTCCTTTGCTCGGTATCTTGACTAAATATCTCGTTGACTACTTGACTGCTAAGCGCAATGAGATTAACTCTAAGACCGATAATGAGACTGCTCAGAAGTACGCTAATATGATTTATCAGACTGTTGTTGATTGCGTTATTGCAACCAATCAGACCTATGTAGATAGCTTGAAGAAATCTGGAAGCTTCGATGAAGCAGCTCAGAAGGAAGCATTTAACCGCACAATGAACGCTATTATGACTATTCTAAGTGACGATGCTAAGGAATATATTACCGAGGCTACAGGCGACTTGAATACTTATCTCACTCAACTAATTGAGGCTGAGGTCAATAAGCGCAAATAACAAGAAAAGGGAGCCTATTGGGCTCCCTATATTTTTTTCTAAAATTTTTGGCAAAATTTTTGGCAAAAGTGTAAAATCATCTATGGATGATTTTCATATACTAATGAAAGGTCAAAGGAAATATTTTTTTTAGGAGGTAAAAAGTTTTGGCAACTAATTATCCATACTATCCACAGTAGCCTATGTATCCAAGACCAGGTATTCAATATGTGGATCAGACCTAGCCGCAAATGGGTATTAAAGGCCGGCCTGTATCTTCTATTGAAGAGGCCCGTGCCATTAGCATTGATTTTGATGGCTCTGTATTTTATTTTCCTGATTTAGCAAATAGACGCATTTATACTAAGCAGATAAACATGGATGGCACAGCTAGCCTTAATGTTTATGAGCTAAAGAATGAGCCAGTCGTCAACTCTCCTCAGTATGTTACTAGAGAAGAGTTTGAGACTACATTAGCGCAATTAAAACAAGCTATATTAGGAAAGGAGCCAGAATCTCAGCCCGCATCGGCATAGCCGCAGTAGACTGAGAAATTTAAGTTTTAAGGAGACATGAATTATGAATCAAATGCAACTTATCCAAATGCTTAGGAGTGGACAGAATCCTTAGCAACTCGCTATGAATCTGCTAGAAAGCTAGATGGGTGAGACCCCAATGGGTCAAAACCTTTTAAATCTAGCCAAGAATGGTCGATCCGCAGATATTGAGCAAATTGCTCGTAACTTAGCTAAACAATAGGGAATAGATTTCGACAAAGAATTTGCCGCCTTTAAAGAGATGCTTGGCCTTTAATCATCTTATTAAAGGAGGAACATTTTATGTTCAATAATTCTAATGGCTATAGTCTAGCTGATATTGCGGCTGCTACTGGTGGTAACAACCGCAATGATGGTATGTGGGACAACGGTGCGTGGTAAACTAGAAATCTGCCACGGGTAAATCGCGGAATTAAGCTGGAACCCTGAGATGGGAATCAGAACCGAAGGCTGCGGGAACCGCAGTCAGGGGCAACGCATAGGAAGTGAAAAGATATAATCTTCCCACGAGGCCGCGACAATTATTGGCCAGAGTTAATTAAAATCCCCTGCTACATTTTTAATATAGCATGAGGGGATTAAATTCCTACTATATTATATAAAGGAGCAATTAACTATGGCACCAAGAAAATTAAGTCTTGAGGATTACGAAATTACAACTCAAGGACAAGTTATTAATAAAATGAATGGGCACGTTCTAAAAGGATAGCCTAATGCAAAAGGTTATCTCAGAGTGTCTATTGGTGGTAAACTAATGTTTATTCATCGACTGGTAGCAGAAAAATATATTCCTAATCCAGATAATAAAGAATAGATTAATCATATTAACGGTGATAAGACCGATAATAGAGTAGAAAATCTAGAATGGGCTTCTAACTAGGAGAATAGAGATCATGCCGTTAAAGAAAAACTACATCTGCAAGGTGAAGATTGCAGTTGGTCTAAATTAGATTGGGAAAAAGTTAATTATATTAGAGAACATCCAGAGGTTACTATAAAGTATTTCTCTGAATTGTATGGTGTGAGTCGTTCTACTATTAGTGATGTAAGACATTATCGTACTTGGAAAATCAATAATTGAAAAGATATGCTGAACTTATGCGAAAAGAAAGCATGAGAATTATAAGATAAAAAGCTTATAAGATAACATAAATTGGGATTATCATCTTGTTCCTGTTCTGCTTCAACGGTGGCATGTGGGGCAATGGCTTTGGTCGCGGCATGATGGGCGGCTAAGGTGCTGGATCTCCTGCTTACCAGGGAACCACAACTCGTGAGGAAATCGCCTACGGTTTCGACATGAACAATCTCCAGAGTGGTATTCGTGGTGTACAACAGGGTCTCTGTGACGGACTCTATGCTATGAATACTGGAATGTTGAATGGCTTTGCTGGTGTTAATAATGCAGTTTGCTCTCTCGGTTATCAAACCGCTCAGCTTGCTAACGGTTTAACTTCTGACATTGTTGCTAACCGCTTTGCCGCACAACAGGGTGTATGCCAGGTTGAAAATGCTATCAATCAGGCTCGTTATGATAATACTATTGGTCAGAATAGTATTGCTCGTGAGATTTCTGATTGCTGCTGTGAGAATGGTCGCGCTATGGAACGTGGTTTTGCTGATATTAACTATAATATGGCAACTAACGCTTGCGCTATCCAAACCTCTATGGCAAATCACACCCGTGACATTATCGACAGTCAGAATGCTGGCACTCGCGCTATCCTTGATTACCTCTGCCAGGAGAAAATCTCTGATCTCCAGAGTGAGAACCAGGCTCTCCGCCTTGCTGCATCTCAGCAGGCTCAGAACAACTATCTGGTCAGCCAGCTCGGTACTAAGGCACCCGTTCCTGCCTATGTGGTTGCTAACCCATACTGCAACTGCGGGACCGCAGCTTATGGTTGCGGCTTAACTGCCTGAATTAACCTATAAGGGGAGAGTAATCTCCCCTTATATTAAAAACAAGGAGGACTTTATTTTGGAAATTACAAGTAATGCTGTACAAACTGTTGCTGCAAATCAGGATGTACTATTCACCAACGTTGCCGTTCCTGGCAACTCTTCTACCGTTCATCGTAGCGGTAGTGGTCAAGTGACTCTAAGAGGTTTAACTAATTGTCAGTGCCGTGCGCGTTTCCGCGTGTCTTTCGGAGGTAATATTGCGGTTCCCGCGGATGGTACTGCTGGACCAATTTCATTGGCTATTGCTATTGATGGTGAACCTATCAATACTACTACCATGATTTATACACCAACCGCAGTTAGCACTTATGGTAATATTTTTGGCGCTATCTTTATTGATATCCCACGTGGATGTTGCGGAAAAGTAAGCGTAAGAAATATTTCTACTATTCCAGTAAGCGTTCAAAACGCTAATCTAATTGTTGAAAGGGTGGCTTAATTTATGGAACGACTAAAGCATATGGAAGAAGTCTTGATGGGCTGTGTTCAGGCATAGTTAAGTCATCTTGATACGGTAGATACTGAGGAATTAGGTCAGGCTATTGATATGATTAAAGACCTTGAGTAGGCTAAATATTATTGCTCTATTGTTAAAGCAATGGAAGATGCTGAAGAGGATGAAGCTGGGGAAATGAGCCGTCACTACTCTAAACGAAGAGATATGGATAGAGTATACGGAAGAATGTATTATGAAGGCCCAGATGGTAATTTTAAAGGTCGTTATCCATGGCAGAAGCATAGTCGAGATGAGGATTGGGAAAGCTATCCTTACTATCCTGAACGCGGACACGAGATCGATATCCGCGATTCGCGCGAAGGCCGTAGCCCAGTAACTCGCCGCATGTATATGGAGTCTAAGCAACTTCATAAAGATAAGGCAGAAAAAGTAAAAGAGCTCGAAAAATATATGCAAGAATTATCCGAAGATATCGTAGAGATGATCGACGGAGCTTCTCCAGAAGAGCGTCAAATTCTAGAGAAGAAAATGACTAGTTTAACTAACAAGATTGCTTAGCTGAACACGAATGCTTAATATAAATGGAGTTAGTTGGAGAGTATTATTAGTACCTCCAACTTCTCCTTCTCTTGCTAGAAGTGATAGCTCTTTTGCTTCTGGAGCTTGTGATAATGATACCAAATGTATTTATATCAATAAAGACCTAGATTCTTCTTTAATAAAGAGAGTGTTATGTCACGAAATAACTCATGCTGCTATGTTCAGCTATGAAACTGATTTAACCGTTGAACAAGAGGAGCTATTAGCTGATTTAATAGCTACTTATGGATAGGAAATAATTTCCAAAACTAATGATATATTTCAACGATTAAAAGCAAATAAAGGGGACTTGTCAAGTTAAAGACAAGTCCCCTTTATTTTGTTATTCGGGTTTAATTGGTAGTTCCAATGCTAATTCGTAATATTCTTTAGCTTGACCATTTCCACCTAATCCAGAGTATATGCGATAAAACTCACTTAATTGGTCATATTGCCCTTGTGTCATATATTCCTATTTAATATAAGCTTTACAAAGCTAAATCAAACGGAATTTATAAGACGAGATGATTAACTGCATATGACTTTTCTCAATATCTTTAGTTTCCATGATATATTTTCGGAGTTCTTCGATTTCTTTCCGAATCGGTTCAATACGGGAATCTATAGTTTTTTCTAGCTCAGTATCTTTACTTTCTTCAAGTAGCTTCTTATAATTTTTTAATTGGCTATGTAAGTATTTACAAAAAGCTAGGGCTCCCGCAGATACTAGACCAAAAAGAATCTCAACTAAATGTTCAGTAACAAAAGTAAGCATAAAAATCCTCCTTCCTTAAACCTCTCAAACAATTTAAGAGTTAGGGAAGGAGGATTATTTTATTTAGGCCGCATCTTTACCAAGCGCACTTATTTTTCTTGAGATGATGCGTTCCTATACATACAGCATCCGCGATATCCTAAATAACATGGATACCATAATTCTATTCTACATAGAGTTGAGCATTCTTTTTCTATTCTGCTCTTGTTCGACCTTTAATGCCTAAAGTAGATTTCCAAGACGAGGCGAGGACTGTTGAATGAGGAATCTGGATTTCTTGCAGTAATTCTGAAACAACTCCATAAACCTCTGCCAAGACCTTGAAGGTCTAAACATTATTAGCCACATTGTTCTATTGCTGAATATCTTCAAATACTACTTCGTTGATATTCTCGCTTTCAATTAAAGCCCAGATATTCTATCGTAACTAAACTAGTCTAGTATCAATATTGGGGTCATCTAAGGAAATCTTACCGTACTTTTCTAACTTACCATCTTCAAAGATTGCCCAGCCGGTACATTTTGAAGCTTGGTCGATGGCTAACAAGCGACTCATTACTTACTTGTAGAACCGAATCCGCCTACGCGCTCGCCTGTCGCGGCATCATCATCGGTTACTCCATAGGTATGGATAATCCCTTGACCAATCTTATCTCCGCGCTTAAGCTAGATAGCAAAAGGAGAAAGGTTGATAATTTGGAAGAAGATTTCGCCCTCATTGTCAGGATTATCGCAATAGTCAGCGTCGATAATACCAATACTGTTGCCGATAATCAGCCAATGTTTAAGAGGAGTAGAACTGCGGGCGCTCAGTTCGAGATACTGGTCAGGCTTAAGATGACACTTCATACCAGTAGATACAAGAGGAATCTTAGCTTTGAGTTCCTTAGTAAGAGTCGCCATTTCATCAAGAGTAAGAGGATTGATAAAACCATAGAAGTCCTCATGTCGATTTTTTTCAAATAGATAATCTTGAATCTTAGTTCTTAGAAAGTCATAGGGAGGAATTACGATATCCTCTGCGACTACGAAATCATAACCCCCAGATTTGGCAGTCGCACGAGTCGGTAGGGGTAGATCAACATCCGCAAAACGGGAAACTTTCTCAAAATAACAGCTCATATTAATCCTCCATAATAACTGGCATAATGCCATCTGGTTCTTTCTCGTTGTCAATAACGATTGTTGCGGTTACTAGCTGATACTCTTCGAGAATTTCGCCGCCTTTTTTAATGTATTTTGTTACATATTTAAAGCCGGTTAGTTCTCCAGTGCAAGTTTTATCAAGTCGTTCCCGCAAACGTAGAGCATCATTAACCGTGGGGACTCTATAAGTTGTTACAGTTTTTAAAGTATACATCATTTAAATACCTTCCACTTCAATTTTTTGCTTTGTGTAATTAGTTGTAGTTAATTGTTGTTTAATATCTTCTAGTACATAAGAAGGGGCATTCACCTTTACAGAAAAAATATTAGATGCATTAGCAATCTCAGAAATATTTTTCGCCAAATCCGCGATATTAGAGCTAACAGCCATTCGTCGCTACTTATCATTTTGATAAGCATAAACAGTTGATTCAGCGGTAAATGGGTCATAAAAAACGATTAAAGTATCGTTCATACTTCAATCACTCCTTGTGTATAGTCAAACATGGCATACATGGAGCAAGTTTTATCTTGCTGAATCCAGAACTCAACCATATCATTTCGTACTTCGATACCTTTGAGGACGCCCAATGTCTTAGCGACGTCAATCATCTCAAAAGCCATCTTCTTTACATTATGCTCTTGATTATAGGTATATACAGTATAATATCTACCATCTACATTTAACATCATGTAGTATTTAGAGTCATGCTTAGTTAGAAACTGTTCAAGCTCTTCAGTTGCCCTACGGATTTCAGCTTTTGGCATTTTAGATAGCTTACTATAGGCCATCTAGTTCATTTCATATAATGTCATAATAAATCTCCTTTTCTTTTATTATGATACCATAATAATTTAGCTTTGTCAATTATCAAAGAAATTTACCTCACAAGCATAATGAGCTAAACAAGGAGCAATTCTAGTATCAAATACTTCTTTATCTATTTCTGTATCAATGATAGCTTTATAGTATCTAACACCTCGGCAATCATTGTTGGCAATAACCACTCTCCAGAGTTCTTCTGTACGAGAATCAATATATCGACTGTCATAGCCGTTTTTATTACGACGATAACATACAAAATTTGGATGAGTTTGTTCAAATGCTGCGATACGACTTGGATTTTTTAAGACTATCGCTTTAGTTACAATCTAATTACTACTAGGATAAGACTGCCCAGTCTATTTAGACACCTATTCTTTAACTCGTTGTTGAGTTTCTTTATCTATCATTCAAATTACCTCTTAAATCAATAATGTGCTAATTGCGGCTACCGCGCATAGGTAAGGTAATATCTCGTTCAGCTTGAATATAGGGACCATCAATCAAGACATCTGCGAGTTCTAGAATCTGAGGAGTGCGTCCATCTTTCCTCTTGATTAAATCTTCATAGAGATACCCAGTCCAGATATATACCTTCGTATCTGGTAGCGCATCTTTTACAGCCTTAATAATCATATGGGTTAAGAAAAGATTTTCAGGACAGAGAGGTTCTCCACCCATCATACATAGATCTCGATGAATCTTATTAGCGCGTAAGCCAGCGATAATAGAGGAGAGAGTTTTAGGTGTAAACTCTCTACCTCCGTTGAAATTCCATGTCTCTTGATTATGACAACCAGTACAATGATGCGGACATCCTTGGCTAAAGAATGATAGGCACACACCTGGAGCTGACGAAAAATCGTTATAAATAATTCCTGCATATTGCATAGATTATTCCTCCAATCGACCAACGTGTTTAATTCTATCTTCTGTCTCTGAGATTTTGCCCTTATTAAAAGCAGTTTTATAGTTACCAGTTAGATAGCCTGTGACTCTTCTTAATTGTTGAATATCTTCACTGCCACAAATAGGGCAATGGTCATTAAACTCGTCGGTAAAACCACAGGAAAGACAGGTATCGCAAGGTACATTCAAAGCAAAGTAGGGAATATCATGTTCCATAGCGTAATGCACTAGAGTTTCTAAAGCATCAATATTATTCTTGACGCCACTATCAAGTTCGACATAAGTGATACAACCAGCAGAAGAATATCCAGTTAACTGGCTCTCGATATCAATCTTATCAAATGGAGACATTTCCTTCCATACAGGGACATGAATAGAGTTGGTAAAGTAATCTCTATCACTTACATTGGGAATTTCTCCATACTTCTCTTTGAATTTTGTCATAGCTGTGTAACAAAGATTCTCAGCAGGAGTATAATATACACCAAAGTTTAGACTGTATTGCTCCTTAAACTCTGCACACCTATCTTTAAAAAGCTGTTCAATCTGCTTTGCTAACTTCATACCTTCTGGAGTGGTATGATCTTGACCAATAAGAATTTGCAGAGTTTCGGCTAGACCAAGTTGGCCAAGAGCAAGAGTACCATGCTTAAGAGCACTACGGGTACTCTTGCCATCATATCCTATCATTAAGCCGTTCTCATACATGAATTTGGCAGATGCCGCAGGTTGAGAGCAGATATAATCAAAGCGCTCAATCAGCATATCTTTTGCTTCATGAATCTTCTGGTCAAGCAATTTCATAAAACATTCAACAACAAGATTATCGTTTAAATAATCTCCGTTATCTGAGTTTTCTTTAGCAGCTAATTCTGTTGCTTCCATAGCAAGAGTAGGCATGATAATAGTTACAGGACAAATATTACCACGACCATCTTTTGTTTGACCATTAACTCCATCATCGTGATTTATATCCCAACCATTCGCGGTTCTACAACCCATCGTACTAAAGTATGTGCGCGGATCATTTCGATCATATCCTGCATTACCAGACCAATCAACATTAGCATAGTTAGGATAGAGTCTAGTCGCAGTGGATCTTAGAGCCAGTCTGAACAAATCATAGTTTGGATCGCCTGGCTTTTGATTGACGCCATTCATGCATTGGAAGATACCACAGGGAAAGATAGAAGTTTTATGTAGTTTGCCAAGCCCCTCGATAGAGACATCAAGTAATGCTTTAATTACCATTCTACCTTCGGGTAAAGTGCAAGTGCCATAGTTAATGGATGTGAATGGTAGCTGATTACCAGAGCGAGACTGGAGAGTATTAAGATTATGATACATACCTTCTACTGCTTGATGAATCTCTTTTACAGTCATACCAAGAGCATATTGATATGCACCTGGGTGAGCTGCAAACAAATCTTTATCTTCTATATCTGTATATTGCGTCCAAAAAAAATCAGAATTTTCTTGCATATAGATATCTTTTGGATTTTCTATATGCTCTATATATTTATATCCATCCATTAGGTGCTTATAGAAGCTTTTACGGACATAGGGGACCATAGTCCAGTCAAGATGAGTAGCGCTTACTCCGCCGAATTGCTGGAGAGATTGAAGTTGAAAAATAACAGCAACTAACTGGAATGCAGTATTTACAGAACCTGCAGGACGCACATCAGTCTGTCTAGTATTGAATCCTTTTGCGAGTAGGTCATCAAAAGGAATAGAAAGACAGTTGTGCATACCAACTGCATATGCAGATAGGTCATGGATATAAATTTCATTGTTCTCGTGATTGTGGCGAGCCATATCAGAAACGCAATAATCCAGCGCGTATTTCTTCATCTATAGATCAGAACCAGCGCCAACTCGACCACCGAAGGACATTTCATCAACGTTGGCGTTCTGATTTTCAATGGCCGTACCATTAATCTTCTCAGAGAAAGCTCTGATAAAATCATCTCTGCCGGAGCGCGCAACTTCTCGCTTATAACGATAACGAATATAGGTTTTAGCCACGTCCTTACGTTCAGACCGCATGAGAAAGTCTTCTACCATGTCTTGAATATCCTCAACAGAAGTAATACCTTTCGCAGTCTTTACGCTATAATTAATTTCATCAGCAATATCATTCGCCGTATCTTCTTCATATAAAGCACCATCGACTTCGATAAAAGCTTTATTGATAGCATTAACAATTCTTTGCTTATCAAATGGTACAAGGATACCATTTCTCTTTTTCACTTGTAGCATTTATATCAAACTCCTTAATTAAAAATAAGCATCTATACAAGATATAGTATTTTTGATAAGCAAATTTAACAAAATTGCCCAACTATAAGATCAACAGCACGAAGTAAATCGCCCGCTTCTTGATTTTTAATTACTTGATAATCAATATCCTCTAAATCTTCAAAATCTTGCTCATCGGTTGAGAAGCGTCTAATAATCTCTTGAATATCTGGATTCTCTTCCCGATTAAGCTGCCTGATTAATCGTTCTTTATCGCTGGCCCGCACATAATAAATAGTTAAGTCTACAAAGTTATCTTCAATAAGACATCTAATGCCTTCAGGATTAAAAACACCAACATTGATCTTCTCTGTTGATAGACTAGATAACGCAGTTCCATAATGCCAGTTATTAAACTCTGTAGCTTCGAGCATATCGCCATTAAGGACTTTTTCTGTGAACTGTTCAACTGTTAAGAAGTGATAATTCACTCCCTCTTGTTCTCCTTCGCGAGGAGGACGAGTAGTACAGCTCACAATTTCATTATATCTATCTGGGAACTTATTAACGAGAGCGCGAAGGATTGTATCCTTCCCGCTCCCGGCTTTGCCAAACAAAGCGATGACTTTGACTTTATTCATCTTCCTCGTCCTCTCCAGTTGCTCTCTCACTTCTTAAAACAAGAGAACCATCAGCTGTAATTTCATCAATATGATATAGTTGATGACCATTAGAACTTGCATACTTTTTAGTTACAAATTCATCTCCTCTGCGTATACCTTGTACCATAATCATGTTTCCACGATTGAACCAAGACTTCTCAATGACAGTTTTAGTACCGTCACTATTCTTGCGGAATGTCTGCTTATCAAAGAGAGCAAAATACTCTTGTCTGAACTTAACAGACACTACACCTGTTGTTGTAAGAAGATATACAACGCTCTTAGTCTTATTTTTTGCAATACAAGTTCCGCAAATTCTATTGAGCTTATAGATTGGAATAATAGATGCGCCTTTTTTGAAAGTCTTTTCAATAATTGGCTCTTCAGGTAGAGAGAAGAAGTCTACTAGACCATACTTCTGAGTATTTACATCGCTCAATTCATGGTCATGGTAATAAAAGCACAGGGCTTCCATTTCCCAAGAGGAGATATTTCCTTTAGCATACTTTTCCCAATCTTGCATGAAGATTCGAGTATTCAGTTCATCAAGAATACTATCTTTATTTTCTTTAATCCAATCTCTGAATACATCCATTTCCTTCTGATAGAAGTTGTCCCACTCTTTCATACTAAAGAGGAATATATCATTCTCACTCACGATACTTTCCTCAATGCCACCGATTTGCGTGCTAAGCTCATAAATAAAGTCAATCGCTCGTTCATCCAGCTTATAATAAGTTCCATCGTACTTACATTCTGCTTTAAGATAGCGATTAAACTCATAAATTCGGCGTGCAAGAACTTGCTCTTCTGTATTTTCGGGTAAAAGACCATAGCGAATAAGACCGGGCATATTCTGTAAGGTCAAACGTTTTTTTCTATCACAAGTCATCCATAGATATTGCACCATAGCTTCTTTACGATTGCAGAATTGATCGAACGCGCCGCCCTTAATAAGAGCAATCATAGCCTGTTTATTAGGAGCTACTCTATAGTAAAAATCAATCATAGAGATGTATGGACGATTTGCAATAATCTCTTTAATCAAGTCATTGTTGACATTGGTTAAACCTTTTAAACCAAACAAGATTTGATTATTCTCTGCATCAGGCTTGAAACCGAGTGCAGAATGGTTAATATCAACAAGAGATACTTTAATACCTTTGTTACGAATTTCACCAATGGCTTTTGCTAATTTTGTATAGTCAGACTGTTCGCCTTCATCTTCATCAATAGCGCCACTATTAACAATTAAGTATGCAGTGTTCCAATATACAGGATTGAAATGCGTAGCGAGATAAAGAGTCTGCATCCCTACAAAACTATATGCTAGGGCATGAATTACCGAGAATGAATAACCCATCTGCGGGCCGAGGCCAAATTTCCAGACATATTTACCCAATGTCTCTGACTTTGCCGTATCTAAAACCTTTTGGTGAAGTTCTGGAATCTTATTCATCTGCTTCTTACCGACAATCTTTCTTGCGGCATTTGCTTCAGCCAGACTAAAGTTGCAAATATCGGGGTCCCGCAACATCTTCATCAACTGCTCCTGAGAGGGAGGTACACCATAAGATGATAAGAAGTAAGGTTCCAAAGTCTTCTGCTCTTGTTTCGTCAGACCATTATTATCCATCTCTTGATACCATAGAGAGATATTATTCTTATATCTGACATACTTTTCCATTGGAGTCTCTGCGCCAGGTTCTGAAGTCATAAGGCGCATCAACCCATTAGCATCGCTCATTTCGCGGGGATTACGAGGCCTAATTTTCTTAGCCGCCTGCGCTCCAACCGCGCTATCAAACTGGAAGCAACCAATTACATCATTGTTAGCCAGTGCGTTCCACATGGCATCATCATCCTGCGGAAGAACAGAAGGATGCAGATACTTATTATAAACCTCTCTAAGAGTTAAATCTTTCTCGATAACTTCGTCAATTTGAAGAAGCTCAATGGTTTGAATGATAATATCCTGTACGCTTGTTAATAGGAAGTCATACTTCACTGAGCCTGCGGCTTCTTGGTCATGTAGATCCCACTGGGTAATCAATGCGCCCTTCGGAGTACGCATAACCGCAGCAGAGTCATAGATATTTTCATCAAAGAGAATAACACCAGATGCATGGCTACTTCTCTTATTCACCATGCCCTGAATACGAACAATGATGTCTAAGAGTCCTTCATACTGCGAAACCGCGGTTACAAATGCTTTAACAGGCTTTCTGCCTTTCTCTTGATTACCATTGACAACATCTTCAATAGGCCACAAGAAACCACGCTCTTGAGGGATCAGAGAACTCAGATACTGAGCTTCATCAACATCAATACCATCGGGATATTCCTCAGAACGATAGCCTCTGCACGCTGTTAAGATTGCGGACTTCGTGCCTTCTGTACCAAAGGTGCAAACCTGGACAAGACCGAGTTCTCCTCTTTCCTTGCGGATTTCAGCAAAGATCTTCTGAATTTTAGAAGGAGCTAGATCGATATCCACGTCACCAAGCTCGATGCGCTCATCATTGAGGTAACGCCAGAAAGGAAGCTCCCATTCAATGGGATCAAGTTGCGTGATACCCAGAAGATAATGGTTTAGAGCCGCGCACGCAGAACCACGACCTGCGCCAACTGTACTGCCGCAATCCCAAAACAAATCAATATAGTGCTTCAATGTATTAGGATATGCAAACATACAAGTCTGCAACTTTTCGCCGATGACTCTCTTTACTCTTGCTTCCTCTTCAAGTCTTTCCCAATACTCTTTCTTGTGGATAAGACCTTTCTCTTGCATTGCAATGATGCACTCCTGAATCCAATATTTCTCTTGCTCATTATCAGATTCAATCAAGGAAGTTAGTACCTTATAATCGTCACGGAAAGTATCCATCATATTTTCTGGAACTCGTGACCAATCATATTTATTATAATGAGTTACTTCTACTTCTGGAATAGACTGATGCTTCTCAAGAGAGTAAAACTCAATCTTATTCTTGATTTCATTGGAATTGTCATAGATCCAATAAATTGTATTTAAGTCATAGCTAGACAAAAGTAAATCTGTTGCCTCTTGCTCAGACATAAGATAAGTAAACTCATAAAATGAATCAACTTCTCTTTCTCCACCTTTGGAATTAAGATAGGATTTATGCACATATCTATCTTCCTTAGTGAGATAGTGAGCGTCAGTACCAACGCACATCTTTACATCAAATGCTTTAGCGATACTAAGCATTCTCTTATTCGCAATAATCTGTTCTTCATTGTTTGCTGGCGCACACTCTATATAAAAATCATCTTTACCAAAAACATCAATACCAAATTCCATAAAGTCGATAATTTGTTTATGGTAACGACGTGCATTATTTTCATCGTTAGCTTTTTCGCAAGCATCGAGGTTTAGAATAGATTGTCCCAATTCTCCACCAATACAAGCGGTTGTACCGATAATATCTCCTTTAAATCTCTGCATAACTTCTTTAAGTTCAGATTTGAGGAGTGGCACTCTTTCCATTCGACGGTCATAATAACCATTTGTCCATGCAATAGAGGACAATTCTTTTAGACCTCTATAACCATGTTCATTCTTTGCGAGAAGAATAAAGTGATAATACTTCTGACCCATCTCTCGCGTATCAGTCAGATAAATTTCGTTACCCAATGCCACAGTAAAATCAGGATGAGTCTCCTGAAGTTTCTTAGTATATTTGTTGACTCTCATATGAGCACTCAACGATTCGTGGTCTGTAATTGCGATTCCTGTCAATCCAAGCTCGATAGCTTTGTCAATCAACTCTTCCGGGTGATTTATGCAATCAAGTAATCTTAAATTTGAAAATTCCGTATGTGCATGGTTGTTGAAATAACTCATATTCTCCTCCTTTACCTTTACATAAATATTATAACATATTTTAAGCATAAAGGCAAGCTGTCAATCTTTCAATACCAAAGTAAGCTTTTTAGCCGCGCGAGTGCAAGCTGTATATAGCCATCTTGCATGGTCTGCTCTCTTAAGAACCTCTTCAAGTACCAGAACTTTATCATACTCGCTGCCTTGACTCTTATGCACTGTGATACAATAGCCATAATCAAATTGCTCTGGCCGCAACTTTTTAGGAAACATTCGGAAGTTTTCTTTATTAACAGTTGCTTCTTTTGTGGTGATAAGTTTATAATCCATCAAGAGTTCGTGGAACACCTGGTCACGAGAATCGGTTTTATCAATAGTCTCTGGTGCGAAATCAATAATGCACATAGGATTAAGCCAAGGATTTGGATAGGTAGCAATCTCTTCAATTGTACCAATAGTTCCATTAACAAGAGCATCACCTGTGGCAGTAATCTTATCCCAGTTATTCTTAAGACAAATAACTTTATCTCCAACAATAGGAGCAGGAATATCTTCGCCATATTGCATATTGCGATAATAATTATTCATAGTGTGACGAGTAATATTCTTGCCACAGAGGATTTGATCCGCCCATGTGAACATACCATCACAGAGATCTCTCTGTCTGACTACATTGATTTCTGAACCCTTGTAAGGTTTAATAATCTTACCAGCACGAATATCTGCGGACAGGCGGATAATCTCGCTTTCCGCGGCTTGACGCATAATTTCATCAAGGAAGATATGCGGGTGGTCGAGGATGCCATTTTCCTCGCCAATAGGAGGCAGCTGACCTGGGTCGCCGCAAGCAATCACATAAACATTATGCGATAGCAGTAACTTCCACATTTGCTTTGGTAACATAGATACCTCATCTACCACAACAATATCACAATCAGAGTTAAGCGACTCTCTTGGAATATGAATGAAAGTGCCATCAGCTCGCTGTAAAGATTTATAAAGTAGCCGATGCGCAGTCATCGCAGTTGGACAACCTTTATTTCTTAGCACCTGTGCTGCTTTGCCGGTATAAGCAATATAGGCTACTCGTTCAGGGTCGATGCCTAGAGCAGAGATAATGAACTTAATAAGAGTCGATTTACCTGTTCCTGCGTAGCCCGAAATCACGGTATAGGGTTCATTATGGCGATATCTATTGACTGCAATTTTCAAGCCTTCTTCTTGTTTGCGTGTCAGCTCCATTAGTCATGCTCCCCAATTGCTTCATCCAAAATTTGGTAAAATCGCATACAATCTCTTTCATAGAGGCGTCTTGCTTCAGCTTCAGCCTCTCTTTTAGACAAATCTTTTGTTATAACAAAGTCCATAGCATCTGCTTCACAGGCTTTATATCGAGCAAGCTGATATCTGTAGCAGAGACTGTCATACATATAACCTTTGAGATGTTTATCACTGATATCTTCTACTACTTGGATAGGAGTATTCAGTCCTTTTATCAATGTATCATAATCATGTGCTTGTTTTATTGTTTCTTTTATATTCATTGCTCTTTCTCCTTATCTATACACGCAGTAATTACATTAGCTAAAATTAATTCACATTCACTACAGAGGTCTATTTCTCTATCCTCATATCTGAAAAAGGAGGCTAATTTTATTCCCCGATTTTGAACATAGTATTCATTAAGCATTGGAAATACATAATGTTTCGTTTCTTTTTCGCCGCCGCATCTATCGCATACTATCTTTATCATTCTTGGATGCCAGCATCTTTCATCTTATTTTCAATAATTTCATTTAGATTATCTCTTATTTGGCATAAATTATCTAGATTCACATCATACAATAAGGTAGTTTGCATAGGTAGAGTAATTAAGTTATCCTTGCCGACCTGTGATGCTACCATGTCATGTAGCGTCCTAGCCTCTTCTACGCAAAACTCATTAAAATCTACATATAAAATATTCATACCACTTTTCCTTTCCAAAAATAGTAAACCTTATTTTAGTTTCGACGAACGGCCGTCTAGGTCCCGGCCAGTTCGTCGAATCTTTATTTTAACTTAAAAAGTAATTATATGCAGCAATGGCATTTTGCTGTCGCATATAATAGCTCCCAGAGCCGCACCTCTCATAACATTTAGCAAATGCTAGAGCAGCGCTCTTAATGTCGGTTAAATTCAAGAAACTATTGTAATCAAAATGTCTCTTATAAACATAACCGAATGTATCGAACTCGTACTCAATAGTATCTCGCAGATAGTCGCATTGCTCTTCTAACGAGGCTCCCCATACATTTGAGTAGGCTTTATTCCATTGACACATACCATAATATCCGTTACCAGAAATCGTGGCTTGAATGTCTAATGTGTTACCTCCAGTTTCAGCCATTATATTACCAAGAATGCCAGCGCAAACTTGGTTACTGTAGCCCAGATCTTTGAAGTAGGTCCATATATAAGTAGCTGTTGGGTACTCTTCTTCCTTTTGATGCCAATGTTCCATGAGTTGGTCATATACGCTTTGATATTTCATTCTCAAAGCATTCGCATCAGCATATTCTTGTTTTGCTAATACAATGACATCATGGTCTTCACTATAGCCTAACTGTCTAGCAGCGTCAGCCATTTGATGTGCGGCGTTCATATTCGAGATTTGTTCCGCAATAAGCTCAATCAATGTATCCATATCATCAAAAGTATAACTAACAGTTTCGTTATACGGAACGGAATAAGCTTGAGCAATGACCGCTAGGCCACCGCCGCATCCGCATAAAGATAATATAATGATTAAACTTGTGATAACTTTAATAAAACGACTCATTTGATTGTTCCTCCTTTAGTAAGAGGTCGCGCAATCATTAAAAATAATATTCCTGACGATTTATAATCTCATAATTCTAGATAATAAGTTGTGGTGTTACATTATTGAAGTATTTATTTACTTCGGCCTTACCCACAAGATTAATAGTCACGCAACCGTTTTCGCTGAACAAACTATCCAGCTCCTCTTCGCTTGATTTAAACTTGATGCAAGTAACTCCGTTGGGTAATTGGATCTTCAACGTGGGGTTCCTATCTCTTGCCATGAGTGTAATCATGTCTTTTGTTACTGCAACATTTTCCACCGCAATAAGTGGTTCATCAACATTTTGTCCCCAAAGATTTTTCATGTTACCTAGTTCAAGAATTTCTTTAGGATTAAAGTCGCTTACAGAATGAATAAAATCCACTTTATAGCTTGGTGAAAATTCTATACCCTTGAGTGCATTATCGGCATACTTGAGAAAGGCATCAAAATTCTCGTCTAAGATACCGAAACCGAATGCGTTGGGGTGCCCCTCTGCAAGATAAACCAAACCGCTATCTCGACAAAAGCCTCTAAAGTCATTCAGTTTAGATTTCTCATATCCACGTGCTGAACCACTCCAAGCGATTTTCCCATCTTCTTCTACTTCAACTAATAGTGCCACAGGACGCTGATATTCTGCCATAAGTTTATTAGCAATCAAGCCAGTGATACCTCTATCAAAAGAAGGATGTTCCAACTTAATTAACAAAATCTTATGATCGAGAAGATTGTTTTCCTCGATAATCGCTTTAACCTGTTCAACTGCGGCGTCCTGGTTTCTCGTCTGTCGATTCTTGACATTAGTACAAGTCCGCAAACTTTGTTCCAACCTTGTCTCTTGTTGACCAGAGCATCCTCTCTTAGTTGAAGGAACTAAATCAAAAGCTTTCCAGTTAAGCATCGATTCAAATAATAGAGTCTTTTCAGCCATCGTTCCAACTCTTGTAATTGAGTTAATAAGCGGCACAATGTAGAAAGCCACTCCGATAGGAGTAGGATGATCGCCTAACTAATAATGGTTCTTTTCCGCCATACCTTTGATAAATGGATTTTGAATCTAGGTCAAGCCTTTTTGAGTGAGATAGTGGGTCTCAAAATCTCGCTAATCCATCATATCCCCCGTTAAACCGATCGCAACGATATCTAAGAAGTCATCTGCTTTCTATTGATCTGCGGGAAGCAGAGAATCAATAAACTAGCATAGCTTATACACTACACCAACACCGGAAAGCGACTTAGTAGGATAATCACAAAGTTGATTGTTCACAATACAAGCATATTCTGAAATCCTTTCAGCCTAATGGTGATCCAATACGAGAACTTCAATACCCTTATCATGAAGAGCTTTGTGAATATCGTAGTCATTAGAACTTGAATCTGGTGCAATGACCAATGATGTCTCTGGTGGAATCAACTCAGGGTTAATACCATGAATCTTGCCATCGTGGAAACTATATGAAATATGTGATATAGCAGATGGAAATACGGCATGGATATAATTCAATAATAAAGCTGCTGAAGTATATCCATCGCAGTCGCTGTCTACTTGCACATGAATATGAAAATTATCTCTACTAAGTTGATTAAAAATCATCTTAGCTGCACTCTTAATGTTTTTGAGTAAAAGGGGTGATAAATTATCCACTTCTGACGGATTAAGATAATGGTCAATATCTTCAAACTTAATCCCTCTATTTGTCAGCACCTGTTCAATAGCGGAGTAACCGTCATGAATAGGCTTAATCAGCTAATAATCCATGATTTACCTCCTTAACCTTTTGGAATAATTCGTTCGGCTAATAATTTCTCAAAAACTTGCGGCCCTTGGTCGATAGGGCTAGCTTTGTAAGGTGAAATCATAGCTTTGTCGAATATAGCTGTTACTCTTATAGAATTATTATATTTATTATAAAAATGAATAAGTTTAGCTTTTAATCGCTTAAACTCATCATCACTAATTTCTTGGAATTGCCTATCAAGAGCAATCACAATTTCTCTCGCGCCAACTTGTTTCAACAAATCAACCTGATAACTCGATAAGCTACTTCCGCAAATAGCGACAGAAATATCATTCTCATGGCCATAGTACGATTGATACATTAAGCATGATTTCTCACTCTCAAAAACAATTGCTGCGTGGATTTTAGCGATGTTATCTTTACTATTGTTTAAGTTATACAAGTTCATACTCAATGGATGATTGTATAATTGCTTACCAATCAATAGAGGTCTATATTTGCCATATCTCTCAGCCTCATCTGCTGCTAAAGAACGACCTCTAATACCAATCAAACGATTATCAATATCAAAATGCGGAATTGTGATTTGCTCGCCACCTGGATAGTAGCCAATAAGATTCTTCTTACTTACTTCATTGCTAATTCCTTCTTGTTCCCAGCGAGCAATTCTTGGATAAGCGAAGCGAGTGAGAATAACTGAGTCATATTCTTTTAATTGAACCATCGGCTTCTTTTCTGGAAGTCGAAGATTATGCTTCTTAAATATATCCCAATCTTTTAGCTCTGGTTGTTCGTCTTGCTTTTCAATGCCATCAAAACCGAAGTATGATGCTATATAATCCATAGCATCATACATCTCCCATTTCAGTTGCTTTTGATTTTTTATTACCTTAATACATAAGTCAAAGATATCAAAAGTAGGGTCAATACAGCCAGTATAGCATCTAAACAATCGAGTATTGGTGTAATAGTAAAGCTTGCGGGAGCCTTCGCCAGGTAGATTGTGACAAATGGTCTGGGAAATAAGCCCTCTATCTGTGTACTCAGGCTCGCCTCCCCAAGCTTCCACTAAGTCATAAATCTGCTCTAGTTCTAGTTTCTCCTTTAGCTCGTCTTTATCATAATAACGAGACATTATTACTCAACAATGACAAGATGAGTTACCGTACCACGCAGGCCATAACTCTCATTGATAATATCCATTACATACTGATAAGGATTCTTTTTTGTCTCGTTATCCCTGCGAGTAGAAAGGATACCATCAAATTGCTTCTTGCTCATCTGGTAATCAATAGCCTTAGAATTCTTCATATTATCTTCTCCTTAATTATTATCCCATGCACTGGGTCCATCGTCCACGATAACTTTAATATCTTCGATACTAACCATGGTCATATCCCATTTTGTACAAAACTGAGGATGAATGCGACAGGTACCTAAGTCTGCTGTACACCATAAAAATACACCTTTATAGGAGCCACGCCGGTTCTTGTAAATAGAAAGTTTAACGTTCGGTCTTTGTAGATTTGGATTTCCTTCGAGGACTGGCTCTAGCTTAACTAGATCTTCTTCTGAAACACCTAGTAAAATCATACCAACATCTACTCGATCTGCAATACTCTTTGCGCCACGCAGTAAATTTTGGTCTGGCGTTTCACTATCTTTATAGTCACCATTCAACTGGGTTGCAGACATAATAAAGACGCCATACTTATTCGCTAAATCCTTCAATCTTGCGGAAAGCATAAATAAGATATTATCCTCTCTTAAGCGAACACCGCCGCTTTTCTTGGTAATTTCTTCCAAGATTTTAAGAGAAGTCTAAATATAGTCAAATAAGACATACTTGACATCATGTTCACGGATATTCTTCTTAATCTTATTTTCCACATCCTGCAAAGAAAAATCTGGTAGTTCTTCAATCCAAATTGGGCTGTCTTTAATTATTTTCGCGGCCTCAACTACTCGCTCTCTTTCCCCTTCGAGATATTGACCATTGAGAATATGCTCTTCATTCACACAAGATAAAAAAGCCAACATCATTGTTTGAACTTCTCCTTTATCTTGCTCAGTAGCGATAAATAAAGTTGGTTGAGACGCACCATTTTTAATCCAACCAAATTGTTCGTGGTAGATACGGTTACACGCAAAATTACAAGCATCCGCAATCATACTTCTCGTTTTACCGATACCAGTAGCTGCGGACCGCAAGTAATATTTTCGTAATCTAGCTCCTCTTGTTACTGTATTGATGAGTGGTCCATAGAGAGGAATACCAACTTCTGGATGCTTCTCAAGGTCTTCGATTAACTCCATGATACCGTCACCGGCTTGATATCCAAGGCCTAGATCATCATCAATATACTTACTCTTGATTTCATCTATCTTGGTATCAATCGTATTCGCAATATCAACCAGTGAAGTTGTATCTAGCCAATCCTCTTGCTGTTGGCGTTTCTTAGTATCAAGCAGATTATCAGGATCGTATAGTTCGCTTACATCTACTCCATAACTGTCATAAGCTCTCAACAGAGTAAATTTCTTCAATCTACCATAGTAATAATTAAAGGTATCTTGACGAGCATTTTGAGAAGCTTCTAATAGATACTCAACACCTTTATTCTTTTTAAAGATTGCATCAAACTTAGGTCTGTTAGCTAGATAGTCAATAATAGCATCGATATTAACCTGACTACCTGTTAGATGAATATTATACATACTACCAAACACAATCTTGTGAAAATCTTCTACGAAGTCCTCTTCATGGATAATATATTTGTCTGTATCATCGAGAACTGCGGCATTATTGAAGACACAACCAATAATCTGTGTGATAGCAGCAGTATCAACATAGCTACTATTCATGTATCTTCTTCTCCTTCATCTAAGAATGTAAATAATTTCCGCGTATGCTTCATCGGCTCTCTCTTAGGAGGGACGATATGAATTTCTCGCATCGGCAAATTATATTTCTAGACTTCTATTCCTTGATTACGTTGTTTGGCTTCCCATAAAGCCCTCCAATAGCTGAAAGCTTCATCATAGACATATGGGATAATACCAATACCACCATTAGCTTTTTCAATCGAATTATTTTGTATCTCAAAAAAGTATTTTAAAGTTTTTCTCATGCCAGAATAAGTATAGTTATTATCTTTTCTAAAAGTCTCCATTTGTTTTTTAATTTTAACTGAGATACTGCTAATTCCAAATAAGTCTTTAATATACATTTCCAGCTCTTGTTTATCTTTTTCTTCTTGTGTTCGATTTTCTTCCGCGGTCTTTGCACAAGTCGCGTGAGCGTAACGCCTTGCATTTGGTTTTATAAAAGGTTCAACGTTAGTATCAAATATCTATCCACAATATAGACACTTCACCATATGCTTTGCCATAATCATTACGCTCCTTTCTTTACATTTTCTATAACTATTATAGCATAATTATAATAAAAAATCAAAAAGAGAGTATTCACTCAAGAATACTCTCCTTAATTTTAGCCCTTGACTAGAAGCTCCAAGTCATGAACAATAAGGTCGATTTGTTCAGCTTGCTCAGGAGTACATTCTCCGACTTTCTTTCCCTTGCCAAGATACTTATCAACAATAGTAGTAATCTTACCGGCATTAGACTGATTCATAGACATTAGCTCGCCAACCAATTCCTGGAAACGCGCATTTAGTCGATCAAAATCATAAGTTACGTCTTCTGTGACCACCTGAGTAGCTTCATTAGAAATAAACTTACCACCAGTTTCTTCTGCCTGCTTGTCGATGGCTCCCGCGATTGCATTTACTAAGTTATCATAAGTAAATTCAATAGAATTAGGGATATACTTGAAACGAGAACCCGCTACGTAACGAGGAGTACCTCTCATAAAGAGGCGGGTTTGAACGCCTTCATCAGCATTTACTGAAGTAGAATAACCGATGATATCACAAGTTCTTTCGCAAATCAGACGACCTCTCTTATCAAGAGTGGGAACGATTTGGTTATACTCGTTACCCTCTTCATCCTTAAATACCTTGTCAGTAGAGTGAGAAATCAAAATCAGACCATAATTCAACTGAAGAATCTTGCGGATTGCCTCGTCAAATTCGGTACCAACCATAGAGTAGCCCTTACCGTAAGCAAGGTCTGCGATGGTATCAACGCCCTCACGATTACAGATATACTTCTCACAATAACTATAAGCAATATCTGCGGTGTCGATAACAATGGTCTAGAATTTTTCTTGTACTTCTGGAGTTTTTAACTCTGTAAAGAGCTTCTTAAATTCACCCCAGCTATTGATAGGCTGGGCATATACACCTGGTAGCGCATTATATCCTTTCTCGAAAGCGAGAAGAAGTGCACCAGGAAATTTGCTGGCAATCGTAGTCTTACCAGACTTGGGAGTGCCATAGAACAAAACTGAATATCCTCTTAGATCTCTTGATACTTCATGCGGTTTAAGGTCAAGCAAACTCATAATTATTTTCTCCTTTAGTTATTTATTTATAATGAGGAAATGATAAGGGGCAGATTATCTGCCCCTTATATAATTAGAAGTTGTAATCGCTCTTTGCGGGAGCCATCTTAGGCTTGGATGCACCACCCGCTGCCGCATTACCACGAGAAGCCTGATACTCATCTTGACGCTTCTTAAGTTCAGCAAGATGGACCTCACGTGCAGTCATCATCTCGCCGAGTTCAGAAGCCAACAAAGTATCCTCGCTGTCCCACTCATAGGTTTCAGGCTGAGCCCAATTAATAACCAGGTCACGCTGAGAAGAGCGAGTCTCCTTTACAATAGCCTCGCCAAAAGCATTCTCCTCTGTAGTCTTACGCACAACCGTCTTAGATACCTGAATACCCTGAACTCTGGTGAAGACGGGAGAACTAGAAGAAGCACCAAGGTTTTCGAAATAATCAAGAGCCTTTGCAGGAGCATATGGCTCATAAACACTAAACTCAACAGGGAGGAGTGCATTGCGGAAGTCAAACACGCAACCCTTAACAATTACCTTTTCAGGAGTCTCCTTCTCCTCATCAGCCTCAATACGACGGACATTAGTAATCACCATATCAGTGTTGAAAGTTGCACGACTCTTAGGCTCGCACAGTTCCTGCACCTGATGTATGAAACCTCCCTCATTACGACGGACAGACACCAGATTACCATCCTTATCATACCACTCATTTAGACCAATAGCAGTATCAATACGGACCTTACCTGCATTCTCCTTGCCATGCTCCATCACAGAACCAATCTTTCCATCAATAATGGACTGGAGAACATTAAAGGTGTTATTAGCCTTACCCTTAGCGGTCACCGCAGTCACATAGGTAAAATGCACCTACACAACATTGAGCATCTCATCATCAGTTGCCACGCTAAGAGTACCACTAATAAATTCAGTGCCGGGATTCTTAGAGTTAGGACCGCTCTCCTTCATTTCCAGCTTGTGCTCGTAAACATAACCCTCCACGTGGGCCTCATTCTTCATCTTCTTAGACATTCATTATTCTCCTTTTAATTCTCATCTAGGTTGTTCTTATAGCTATTAATATCAAAATTTTTGCCCTTTTCCGTCAAGCTATAAATGACAGGATTCTGGCCATATTTATCTACAAACCCATCAGATACGAGTTTACGAATAGCTCCAGATACTTTGCGAGATGAAATAACCATTCCATCTGCGATATCTTTTGCTTTCAAACTCGTAGCATCGCAAGTCTGTAAATACTCAAGGATTGAAAGTCCACTTTCTGTGAACATGGGTTTCTCCATACCTTGCTGCGCAAGGAGGAGATTATAGACATCTTGTACTTCATCGGGAAGTACAACTGGCTCCTTGCAATTCTGCACTAGCCAGTCGAAGTAATCAGTAAATGCTTTATATTTATTATTCATTTGATCCATTTCCTTACCTTTTATACATATATAATAACATAAAATTAAAGAAAAATCAACTGACCCTATCATACCGCCAAAATTGATATTTGATGTCGTTATATGAGGCCATTGAGTCTTCCTCAATAGCATTCCATTCTTTTGATTCATCGAGATTAGGGAAAAAGGTATCAATATTATCATGGCTTGCATAGATTTTTGTTACATAAACTCTATCGCAATAGGGGAGAAGAGCATTGTAAATCTGTCCTCCGCCAATAACAAAAATGTCCATATCGCAAGCCTTAATGTAATCAAGAGTTCCCTCTAATGGCATTGCAACAGTTAGATCTCCAAGAATAGAAATCACCCCATTTGAAACCATTGAGTTAGAAACAATAATATTGATACGGTCTGGAAGCCTTGGCAGAGCATCCTTTTTAGGAAGACTCTCCCAAGTATTGCGTCCCATTACCACAACATTATATTTAGTCAACTCTTTGAAATGTTTTAGATCAGCAGGGATATGTTCTAATAGCTGACCTTGATAACCAATCCCCCAATTCTCGTCTACCGCAACAATAGCAGAAATCATATGCCCAACTCCAACTTTAACTGCGGTTTCATGGGAGAGTAATTCTCCATCGTAAAATCATCAATGGTCATGTCATAGAAATTAGTTTTCTCAGGATTTAGATGCAATACAGGATTCTTGCAAGCATCATCGCCAAAGAACATACTATTGAAAAATCTTGAAATCATTTCATGTGCAGCATCCATATGACGGTCATAAATCTGTTCATTAGCCACTACATGACTAAATACTCCAGGTTTATAACCAGTATGACGAGCAATCATCATCAAGAGCGCTGCATACTGGATTTCATTGATACCACCGGGACCAGAAGCGGTAAGCATATCGCCGCTACGCTGAACCAGCATCATATCAAGATATTCTCCACGAACATTCCAGATGGTTAGAAACGCACAAGGTGCCAATCCCGCAGTTTCACGGAGATCAGCCTCCTGCCATAAAGAAACTACCTTGCGGCGACCATATGGATCATTTTCAATATCCTTAATCAAATTATTGATTAAGTCATATCGACTTACTGTTGCTCCATAACGCTGACCGATCGTACCATCACCAATATCCCAGTCACCCCACCAATTAACACCCATTTCTTCCATCTTAGCAATTTCATTTGTGGGCTTTTGATAGATAGTGAAGATTTCCTTAATACCAGTTTTCCAAGCCATTGGCCGCAGGGTACAAATAGGAAATTCTCCTTTGGATAAATCATAAGTGCGGAAATTATGATTTACAGAGAGAGTATGCGCGGGAGTGCCATCTGCATAATGCGGTCTTGGGTTAATGTCCTTATATCCATTATCAAGAATAAGGTTGATTGTTTCAACCATATAATTATCTGCTTTATTCATTCAGTTATCGTCTCCCACAGTATTTGTGTATCCTACGATATTGAATTGGTCGAGCCAAGCATCTAGCTCATCAATAACAGCGATATATTTCGTACCTCTTGCTTTTGTTAGGAAATAACTATAACTGATAAATCCTAAATTTTGAGGTAGATTACGCTCTTTTGTTAACTCTAAAAATTTTTTAACCATCAGCTGAGGATGTTGAGTAACAAAGAGTACCATCTTATCAGGATACTTATATGTTAAATCATTCGCATAGTGCATTAAGCTAGTTGTTTTACCTGCACCACGGCTCGCAATCATCTTAAACATTATGAACCTCCACGAGTGCTATTTAATCCATAATCTTTTGTTTTATAGAAGTTAATCCAATAGGTCTCTCGCTCATTTAATGAAACTCTAGGGACTTCTTCTAATATTTCAAAAATAAAATTATATTGTCCAGACTTTTGCATTGTCTAATAGAGTTTGTTAGTAGCAGGACCATATGCTAAAGATGTCTTAATATGTTGCCTAAAGCGCTCTTTTACGTCCACCGACTGTCCTATATAGGCTTGTCCAGTCGTTAAATCAGTAATTTTATAGATACCACAAATCTTACTTTTATTGGCTGTGAATAAGCGTGCCATAAGGGCATCATAGGCAGGCCTATAATAAGTTTCCCAAATTAATTTATCTATTGCTTCTTTTTTAAAGAAACGTTTCTATAACTCTCTTAATAAGCTAATATCATTGACATCTAATTCATCAATAGCAAGACGATAATAATCCTAATCCGCGGCAATCGCTTCTTGGCGCTATTGAGCCTAAATATAAGACAACTATTTGGCCTCTAATTCGTGGAGTTTATCTTGCTGATGTGAAATTTGATTAGTTATCTACTGAAGTTCTGCTAAATGATATTTTTCTTTAGCTTGATATGTTTCATCAAGTTCTTTACTTTTCTTTTCAAATTGAGCTCTAGCGCTCTCTTCTGCTCGCTACTCAGCGCTTTCCCGCAACTTATTCGCAGTATCGTTCAAAGAATTGACAATTTCATTATGTGATACAATGTCCTCTTTTACTTTTTCTAATTCTCTCTATTTCAATGCAATATCTTGTTCAATGCGTTTATTCTCTTCTTGTCTTTCTTTATTTATCAATACTACCTAAAGCCGATTATTGCGGAGATATAAAGCATATCCAATTAACGCAAGAATAATTAAGCCTGATAATATACAATAAATCATAAGTAAAAGAAATCGGTAAGAGGCATAATCCTCTTACCGATCCGATTTATTACTCCTGAGCGTCTGGGTCGAAAGCCATCCCGTCCTCAGTCAGACGAAGATACTTCACCTTCTGATGAGAGCCATCGGCAAGCTCAATCTCACCAACCTCACGAATGCCAAGATTCTTACGCTGTAGAGCAGAGGTAAAAATACCATCGACTTGACGCTTCTCAAGATCGAGAGCCTCGGCCACGTCCGCGGCAGTTAGATCCTTGTCAGTATTGTCCTTTAGATAATCAAAAACCTTACGAGTATTTTCCTTCATAGCCATTGTAATAGTCTCCTCTAAAATATATTATTTATTTTTTGATGCAATTAAAACATCAATTTCCAGTAAAGCATTTATCCCATCGGGAAGAGCCATAATCTAGTTGGTTAACTGCATAATTCGGTCTTCTGCGTGGGCTTTTTCCTCTTTTGAGGAATTTTCATCTTGGTGAATAAGTTCGCATTTATAGATTTCATCTGCGAACCGCTTCATCTGTTTACGGGTCATACAATCTGTCCTTTTACTATTGCTTTTCTGAATTACATATATATTATATCAGAAAATATTTTTTAAGTCAACAAAAAATTTCTGATATAACGCAATCTTTAGCATCCTTATCTTCTCGTTTACACTTGAATACTGGATGTCGCAAAGTATGCTCTTTCTTATCAATTTGCATACAATCAAGAGCTACAACATGACCAAGCCACAAATCGGGATTCTCAGTCATCTCTCTTTTGTTATCGTCAGTTAATCCAGAACTAACTGTACCTAAGTCAACAAGTTCACCCTTATCATTGTATGCGCCAATCCTAATTGCGGTTTTCCAACCAAGAAAATAAGGTTTGGTTACTGGTCTATAAATATGAGGATTATGCAAATAATCTTCATAATATCGGCCTTCGCTTAATAGCCAAGTATATTCACCATCTTGGCTTTGCTCGCCACGCTCTTCCCAGTATTCCCAAGTAGCTAACTCTTTACCGGTATACTCTTTTGTAGCATCGCAAAAGCCAGTACAAATTAAATCAATAGAATCCATCTGCTTAACTTTAATAGTTGACCATGCAGGTCTTTTACCGGGAGTATATGGGTAATCTTTCTTCTTTAGGACAGCGCCTTCGCCGCCAAATTTCAAGATACGAGAGATTTCAGCTTCCATATCTTCATCAACACGAGTAGCAAGTCTCAAAAAGCTATACTGATTGAGATTATGTTTTTCCCAGATAGCTGCAAGAATCTTATAGCGCAAATCCGCAGGTGAGTCAATAAGATTAACTGTATCATACGCAATAATATCGTGCACATAATAATGGATTGGTTCTTTCTCTTGTCTCTTGATAGCAAGAGTAGGTAAACATCCCATAATACTTACAGTATCTTTCGATGTGCCACCAGGAACATAAATTTCTCCAATAAGAATAGTTCCTGCGGGAAGGCAGCTCAATGCTTCTTTCAAGTGAGGCACATTGTCACTTTTTTCCGTAAGAATACCAGATAATTTACTTACTGTACGACCAAAAAGATAAGAATGATTTTCAGTTTTTACAAATTGATAATAAGCCCCGTCTATTTTTTCTTCAAGAAAATATTCTCCATTACTGCACACTTCTGAGAGCATAGATTCCTTGTTTGAGGGCAACTTCCAAACAAGCATTGGCTCAATCATTAAGTTTTCTGCTTCAGGATATAATTCATGTATCTTATCTTTATCAAAACTCATTTATTGTTATTCCCTTTCTTTATATAAATATATTATAATAATTAAAAAGAAAAGTCAACTAAGAGAAAGAATGGGTACACCCATTCTTTCTCTTATACTTGCGTAATAGAGATCACTTGCTCATTGTTTTTTAACATGATATTCCCCATAGAAACTCGACCAAGAGTAGGGATATCTTTACCGCTAATAACAATAGAAGACTTATTGCCATTGATAAGAAGATTATCAGTTTCTTTGATAATCGCGGCACCTGCAATTTCTCCCTTATAGCAAAGAATTCCTTTGCCTCCGCGATTCTGTAAAGTAAGTTCGTCAAGTTTGACTTTCTTACCCAAATTATTTTGAGAAACAATAGCAAGATAATCTGCGGGGTCCGCGATCGGCAATGCCGCAATTACACTATCGCCATCATTAAGTTTCATACCCTTAACACCTTGCGCTGTACGCGAAGAAATAGGCATTTCCGCGGTTCCAAATCGAATAGTCATACCATTCTTTGTTACCAATAACATCTGCTCTTGATTGATAAATGTAACATCTGCAAGTTCATCGCCATCTTTAAAACTGATAGCGATAATACCCGTGCGCTTCATCTTATCATATTCATCAAGAGGAACCTTCTTAATAGTACCATTCTTCGTAGCAAAGAAGATAAACTTCTTATCTGTGTCTCTTGTCATAGTTGTAAATGCCATCGGCACTTCGCCGTTCTCAAACTCAATCAAGGTAGAAATAGGCGTACCGTTAGATGCATTAGTTCCCTCCGGGATATTATCAACTAACACACGGTACATCTTGCCCTTAGAGGAGAATACCATCAAGGTATCTTGTGTATTAGTTTTTTGCGAGAAGAGAACAATATCACCAGTTTTAACACCAGTAGTATTACGTTTTTGAGCCTTAAAACTCTTAGCATCAATACGCTTAATGGTATTTTTCTTAGTGACAATAACTACGCAATCCTTTGGCTCTACTACGACTACTTCTTTCTCTTGCTTAGGAATGTCGGTATTAAGAAGCTTAGTTCTACGAGCATCACCATAGGTATCTCTTAACTTAGTAATCTTAGAAATTAAGACTTTATTTCTTACTTCTTTATTAGTTAAGATCTCAATACACTTAGCAATAAACTCTTTCTTTTCTTTTAACTCATTGACTAGTTCCTCTTTATCAATACGAGTTAACTTACCGAGCTTCATATCGAGAATTGCGTTTGCTTGCACTTCATCAACAGAAAGAAAATCCATCAACTTAGTTCTCGCATCAGCGCGTCCCGCTGACTGCTTAATTAATGCAATTACTTCATCAATCTTATCAACTGCGGCGATCAGACCTTCAAGGATATGTGCTCTTGCTTCAGCTTTCTCTTTATCGAAAGTAGTAGCGTTGACGAGAACTTCTTCTTGATGGTCAACATACGCATGAAGTAAGTCAACCATGGAGCAGAGCTTAGGGGTGCCATTGACAATGTAGTTCATGTTATAGGACAAAGTAGACTGTAAATCTGTTAGTAAGAATAACTTATTCAATGCTTTAGACACAGACACTCCATCTTTTACATGGAATACCAGCTTATTCTGGCCAATATTAGACTCGTCATCAAAGTCATCAATCAACTCACTTAGAACATCAATGTTCTTCTCAATCTGCTCCTTAATCTTATTGCGGTAGGTGCGATAAGGGATGCTGGTAAAGACTATATCCTGTCCATCAATCTCATAGTCACCTTGAATTTTCAGAGAGATATTGGACTTGCCGGACGCAAAAGCTGCCCGCACATCCTTAATGTTAAGAACTGTACCACCGAGAGGGAAATCTGGACCGGGGATATAGGACAACACTTCATCAATAGTCAGTTCACCCTTCTCAATCAAAGCAATAGCAGCATTACATACCTCTGTCAGATTGTGCGGAGCAGAGTTATGTGCCATAGAAATGCCGATTGCCTGACGACCGTTACAGATTGCGTTAGGGAATAGTGAGGGAAGAACGATAGGCTCTTGAAACTCACCATTGTAAGTCTCTTTAGTAGGAACAACATTCTTACTAAAGTCATTCATCATCAAGTCGGTAAACTTAGAAGGCTTAGCCTCAGTATAACGAGAAGATGAGAACATATCGTTATTTTCCTGCGTGCCCAACTGCCCCTGTCCAGTCACGAGAGGATAGCGCATGAGGAACTCCTGCGCCATCTTTCGCAGAACGCCATAGCAGGCAATATCGCCATGGAAGTAAGATGTTGCCAGAGTAGAACCAATAATAGCATTACACTTTTTAGTCTTACTCTTGTTATCCATCTTTAGATAATCTTCCATTGTCCAAAGAATCTTTCGCTGAGCACTAAGGAGGCCATCTTCTGCTGCGGGAATAGCTCTATCAGTTAAGACCTCTTCCGCATAGATCAAGAAATTATCTTTCGCTTCATCAAGAATATCAACTTCTGTAATCAAACTCATAAAATCACTCCTTATTACTCAAAATTGAAACCGAGTTCGTTAGCATTATCGTAGATATACTGCTTGCGGGGTTCAACTGCGCTGCCCATTAGAATATTAAGCAATTCCGTAGTTTTCTCTGCATCAGAGATAGAGATACGTTTATATCTCTCATTCATAAAGCAAACTTTCTGCAAGTCTTCAGGGTTCAACTCACCAAGGCCTTTTGCGCGCAAGAGGTCATATGAACCATTATGATTATTTTTCCACTCTGTTAATTCATCTTCGGAATAACAGTAATACTCTTTTCCCTTTTGACGAATAATATACAACGGAGTTACAGCTCTGTATAGCTTACCAGCTTCTACAAGAGGCCGCATATAAGTGTAGAAGAAAGTAATAAGCAAAAGCTCAATGTCTGCCGTATTCTTCCACTGTTTCCAGTGGTACTGACTATATCTTAACGAATTTAATTCGCAAAATCCATTTCAAGTCACGTATCAATAGTGACCTTACTCCCCCGATCCGGGGATAGTCGATACAGGCTCTCCATTTAAGTACCATTGCTTTTTAGATTTTTTATAGATGGGAATATCTTTTTTATAGCTATCACCCCATAGAATCTTTTGAAAAGATTTGTAAGTGATTTTATCTTGAAGCTATTCTTGTTCATAAAGATCTTTGGCGGTCATAGACACGTATTTTTTTCTAAAGGATAAAACTTCATCATTTGTAAATACAGCAGAAGAACCGTTTTCGCCAAGAGAATTTTGAGTTTTATACCAAGCTTTATTTTCTTCTGTGTAAACTTCTGGCATTATATGTGTCCATGTTCTACCTTGCCATACACTCTAAAAATTGCTCCAAGTAGTTTTATCTTTGAATTGCTCATAAATTATTTTCTATTTCTCGTGATTATTATATGCAGTACGAATAACAATAATGTCATCTTCTGTTAATTTTGCTCGGCCATTACCTTCACCACGAGAATTATTAAATCCGCCTTTTTGGATATTGTATCCATTCTATCGCGAATTAAATTGTTGAATATATTTCTATTCTTTGATATCTAGTTCTTCTAATGAGCATTCTTCTAAAACTTCAAAAGCAAAATTCTCAACTCCTAAAACATTTATATAATCGTCAATCGTAGGAGTGCGTTTTTGCTTATGCTCAGATATACGTCTTTCTAAATTAGACGCCTATCCAATATATACTTTCCCATCTAAATTATTAGTAATTTTATAAATACCAATCATACTTTTATCTCCTTAATTTATAATTAAGGAAACAATGGAGTTCCCACGGGATTGCCATATCTTATAAGACTTAGGGTTCCCCGTTAGCATATTTTGTTTCCTCAATATTATATCAAAACCATCGTAGTCGTTTTAATAAATATTGGCCAAAACATACCCCGCTGATACACGGAAAGGATTTAACAGGCACTTTTTACATACCATCTGAATCTGCATCGGAAGTAATGACAATCTTGTCAAAATTCATCTTGTTGACATCAAAAGAAGAGTCAAATCCCGCGCCAATTACACGCACAATATCTGACATCTCTTGATTCGCAAGAATCTTGTCTACTGCGGTTTTCAGCGGAGACACGATTTTACCGCGCAACATATAGATGCAATCAGTCTTGGGATTGCGGGCCTCCACCGCGGATGCGCCTGCGGACAAGCCCTCTACGAGAAGAAGGTTACGATTCTTAGGATTTTTATTCGTACAATCAATAAACTTATTACTGATTTGCATTTTTGCTTTAAGGCCAGTTTCCTTTTTCGCTTTTACACCACGAGCCGCATCTCTTGCCTTGCGAGCAGCTTCTCTAGCTTTACGAGCATTAAGTGCCTTATCCGCGATTCCCTTAATATCTTTCTCGTTTGCGGCAAACCAGTATTGGAGTTCTTCTGCGATTGCCGCGGTAAAAGGCTTCATATCGAGTTTAACAACTCTACTCTTGGTCTGAGCATCATATGCAACACCGGGAGCAGTTACATTGAAGGCAATATACATACCTTCCTGACAATCTTCACCAGTAAGATTTTCGTCCTTATCTTTTAGCCACCCTTTTTCACGGAAGAACTTATTCATTTCTCTCGTGAGGATGGTTTTAATTTGCGTAATATGCGGACCTGAATCTGTAAGACCGGTATTTACGTAAGGAACAATGGTCGCAGAATAAGCATTTGTATAGGTCAGAACTAAATCCAGCTTATTCTTGCCATCAGAAAAATTGAAGTTTAAGCGATTCTTCAAGATTTCCTTACCTTTAACTGCTTCATCTACTAAGTCCATAAGACCATTCTTAGAAGCGAAGACGATCTGTGGTTGTCCTTCTCTATTCAACTCGATAGTCAGACCGGGACATAGGCACGCAATCACCTTAAAGAGATTGATAATGACAGGCATATCTACCTCTGGATGCGTGAAGAATTCTTCATTAGGTTGCCACTGAACCAGAGTACCAGAGGGACTATTCTTGTTATCCCATGCGCCAGTATCTCGTTTATCAAAGACACCTTCCTTAAACCAGATATGCTCATACTTACCATCTCGATGAGTAATTACCTCAAGCCAATGAGACAAATAAGTGGTCAATTTACTACCAATACCATTCAAACCAAGGGCAGTACCTTCATAAACGCCATCGTCAGAATACTTACCAGAAGTATTTAGTACGCTAAAAGATGCTTCAAGTACAGTCTTGCCATCGTCGCGCTTAGCATTAGGAATGAAGCCTTGACCATTATCTTCAACAATAATAGTATTGTCGTTTTTAATAGTCACGCTAATTTTATTTCCGTGGCCCGCTTTGAACTCGTCAACTGCGTTAGAGACAATCTCAATCAATAGCTGAGTAGAATACTCAGTGCTACCGACGTAAACGCCCGGCCGCAGTCTCGTAAATTCTAATGGAGAAAGGGACTCGATTGATTTCTCGTCATATAGTTTTCCCATATTTAACCTCCATACATATCTAATACTTGCTGTTCTGTAATCTTGCCTGTTGCTAACTGGTCAGCAAGCTCGTTAAACAGCGTTCCATTATGTCCTTTTACATATCTTAAATCAACCTGCAATCCTTCTTTAGCGGTTAATCTATCATATTCGAGAATTAAGTCCTTATTCTCTAAGGGTTTATTGCCTGCACGAACCCATCCATTAGCCTTCCAATTTTTAATCCAATTGGTGAAGCTATTGACGCAATACATAGAGTCACTATAAACAATAGGAATAAAGAAGTCACCGTTCTTTGCCCCATAATGGGCCAATGCCCACAAGATCGCGGACATTTCCATTCTATTGTTTGTGGTACCATCTGCTCGTTCAGAATACGCGGCGATGACCTTATAGGTTGATGAGTCTTGATGTGGTTCCGCTTCACAAACGACAACCCCAAAACCGCCTTTTGCGTTTTTCGCGCCATTCTTTAGGGTTGAACCGTCAGTATATATCACTATCATTTATTACACCTCAAATATTTTATTTATTTTAAACTCTTCTTTTTATTTCTAAATATATAATACCATATATTTTATAAAAAATCAAGCTAAAAAA
>ERZ1034992.208-NODE-208-length-37533-cov-9.367469_pt1 | contig 37533 bp, 54 predicted proteins | sample MGYA00520695_ERZ1034992 | MGnify/ENA primary metagenome ERZ1034992 (study PRJEB33766, sample SAMN09781778) | gut metagenome | biome: gut microbiome | host: Homo sapiens | place: Madagascar | study: EMG produced TPA metagenomics assembly of the PRJNA485056 data set...
GAACATCGTGCCGCCCCCCTCCTGCGTGCAAAAAAGTCCCTGATCAAATTTTGAGGAGGTGAGCCCTGTGCCGCCGAAAGCCAAGCGAATCGAGAATATGACCAAAAACATGACGCTCGCCGAGGAGCAGGCGCGCATAGAGGCGGAGGCCGCGACCATCCCCCAGCGCGAGACGCTGAACATCGTGCCGCCCGCCTACGTGGCCAAGGGCGACCGCGCCGCGCTGCGTTACTGGACGCAGGTGCTCGACCGGCTTGCCTCGGCAAACGTGGAGCTGCTGGACGATCTGGACAGCGAGGTGCTGGGACTGTACTGCTCCATGCTCTCCCGCCGTGACCGCACCTGCAAGATGTATAAAAAGCTCGCGAGCCTCACAAGGACAAAGGGGCTCGACGTGGCGGAGCTGCTCGACCTGACGGCGCAGATGCAGGACCTTGACAGCCAACTGCGCAGTCAGGAGCGGCTGATACTCCAGTACGCTGACCGGCTCGGGCTGACGCCCGCGAGCCGCGCTGGGCTGGCCAAAAAAAAGGCCGCCGAGGCGGCCGACGATCCCGACGCGGATCTCTTTGGCTGATGCCCGCGCGGAGACAAAGCGGGCTGCACCATCCCGCGGCGGTCTATGCGAAGCAGGTGGTGCAGGGCAAGCTGCGCGCCATGTGCTGCCCGGCGGAGATACAGGCGTGCGAGCGCTTCCTCCGCGACCTCAAGCGGCAGGACACGCCGGAATTCCCTTACATCTTCGACACGACCCGCGCGGACCGCATCATCCGCTGGTTCGGCCAGTGCCGCCAGGTGCGCGGCGTTGAGAGCGGGCAGCCGATAGAGCTTCAGCCGTGGCAGGTGTTTGACCTGAGCAACGTGTACGGCTGGGTCAACGCCGACGACGGCGCGCGGCGATTCTCCCGCACGTACAACAAACGAGCCCGTGGGAATTTTAAGAGCACCGAGAAGTCCGGGCAATGCCTGTACCACATGTGCGCCGACGCGATGTACCCGCCGTATCAGCCGGAGCTGGCACGCTTTGAGACAATGCCGGAGGTCGAGTGCGCGGCGGTCGACCGCACACAGGCAAAGCGCGTCTTTGACGACGCAAAGGCGATAGCCAGGGCGTCGCCCGCAATTGCAAAGCGGCTGAACATCCCCAAGGCAAACCCCGTGACGCACAAGACGCGCGGCGGCTGGATGCGCGCCCTGTCCAAGGACACCAAGAACAAGGATTCCGGCGCGCCGACGTACTTCGTCGTCGACGAGTACCACGCGCACCCGACGTCCGACATCTACGACATCGGGCTCAACTCCTTCGGCAAGCGGCCGCAGGCGCTGCTGGACGTGATAACTACCGCGGGCGACGACGCGCAGAGCAAGCCGTGCTACCGCGAGGAGGAGTACGCCCGGCGCGTGCTGAGCGGGGAGATCGTCGACGAGACATACTTTGTGATGATTCGCGAGCTGCCGGAGTGCGCGGACCCGCACGACAAGAGCCTGTGGGTCATGCCGAATCCCTGCCTGCGCTATCCCAACGCGTACAGTAAGTATCTCCTCAAGGAGATCGAGAGCGAGTACAACGCGGCGTATGGGTCGAAAGACCCGGACAAGATACGGCAGTTTTTGACGCGCCGCATGTGCCGGTGGCAGACCGGCAGCGTCAACCGCTACCTCAATGAGGAGCAGATGCCGCTCGCCCGCGCGGCGCAGATCAGCGCCGAAGAGTTTGCCGCGCTGACCGACGGGCGCGAGTGCTACGGCGGGTTTGACCTTGGCAAGCGCGTCGACCTCACGGGCGCGGCGGCGGTGTTTTTGCTGGACGACGGCCGCGTCGCCATCAAGGCCGCGGGCTTTATGCCCGAAAATCAGGCGGCGCGCCATATGAAGAGCGACCGCGTGCCCTATCTGGCGTGGGCAAAGGCCGGGCACTGCATCCTCACCCCCGGCGACGTCACGGACAACAGCTATGTGGAGAACTGGTTTTGTGAGAACGAGCGCGAGCACGGCTGGCAGATACAGCACGTCGGCTATGACGGGCACAACGCGACAGACCTCGCCATCAAGATGTGCACCGATCGCAATAATGAGGATTTTACCGTCGAGATACGGCAGACCTGCGCGGGTCAAAACCTCGCGACCAAGGAGTTTAGGACAATGCTGCTGCAAGGCCGCGTCGTACTGGAAGAGAATCCCCTCGTTATGTGGTGCCTGGCGAACGCGAACGAAATCAAAGACAACTACGGCGACATCAAGCTGTCAAAGCGGCACAAGGACGACACCGAGCGCATCGACCCCGTGGCCGCGGCGATGAACGCGCTGGGGCTCGCGCTGATCAGGCGCGACAGCCCGACGCTCGCCGACAGAATAGACGAAAACTGGACATTATGAGATGTGCCCATCTGGGCACGGGAGGCAAGTATGACGACACTGTTTGTGATCCTCGGCGCGGCGGCGATAACCGCCGGGGTCGCGCTGCTGAGCATACCCGCGGCGCTCATCGTCGGCGGGGTGCTGCTGATAGCCGCGGCGGCGCTGATGATTAAGGGAGGTGATGGCGACACATGAGCAATCCACTTGTGCGCGGTATCCGCGCGACGCTGGGCGGCGCGCCGCCCCACATCCGCAACGACACCACCGTCGCGACGCTTGCCGCGGCGGGCTACCCCATGGGCGACGCGGTGACATCCTCGGCAGCGTCGAACGCAATGAAGCTGTCCGCCGTTAACCGCTGTATTGAGGTCCTGTCGGACAGCATCGGCAAGCTGCCGGTGTACGTGATGGACAGGGAGACGAGAGAGCGCGTCGACCACTGGCTCAACGACCTGCTGACCGTTCGCCCGAACGAGGCGCAGACGCCGACCGCGATGAAAAAGATGGTCGAGGCAAACGTGGAGTGCACCGGCAACGGCTACATCTGGATCAGCCGAGACCCGGCGACGCTGCGGCCGCGGGAGCTGATCCCCGTGCCGGGCGAGCTCGTGACCCCATGGCTGGACACGGAGGGGCACGTCTGGTACAGCGTGATACAGCCCTTCACCGGCGCGCCGATGACCGTGCACCGGATGGACATGGTGCACATCATGGGCTACTCCCGCAACGGGTGGCAGGGCATCAGCACCCTCCAGCGCGCGAGCGAGACCATCGGCGCGGCGCGCGCCGCCCAGCAGTATAACTTAAACTACTATGTCAACGGCGGGCAGCCCGCGGGCGTGCTGCAAACCGCGACCGATCTGAGCGGCACGGTGACGACGACCATCAACGGCGAGGAGGTCAAAATCTCCAAAAAGGAGCTGCTGCGCCGAGACTGGGAGAAGCGCCACGCAGGCCCCTCAAACGCCGCGCGGATCGCAATACTCGACTTCGGGCTTGAGTACAAGCCCCTCGCCGTGAGCAACCGCGACGCGCAGTTTGTGGAGCAAACCGAGCTGAGCGTGCAGGACATCGCTAGATTTTTTGGCGTGCCTCTCTACAAGCTCCAGGCCGGAAAGCAGAGCTACAGCAGCAACGAGCAAAACGCCATTGAGTACGTCGTCGGGACGCTGCACCCCAAGGTGACAGCCTACGAGGAGGAGCTTGTTTACAAGCTGCTGCCGCCGGGCGAGGCGCGGCGGTACCGCGTGCGGATGAACATGATGGCGGAGCTGCGCGGAGACTATGCCAGCCGCGGCACATGGTACCGCGTGATGCGCGAGATCGGCGCGTACAGCGTCAACGACATCCGCGCGCTGGAGGACCTTTCCGACGTGGAGGGCGGCGACGACCGCTATGCATCTCTCAACTATGTACCTCTCGCCGCGTGGGAGCGGCTGAGCGAAAACCGAAATCAAGGAGGCGATACAAATCAGACTGACACTCAACGGAACAGTGGTCGCGGATGATGACCTGTGGGTCTATGAGTGGTTCGGGATCACGGCATTCTCCCCGCTGGCCGTGCGGAATGCCCTCCGGGACAACACCGACGACGAGCTTGTCGTAGAGGTCAACAGCGGCGGCGGCAGCGTGTTCGCGGGCTTTGAGATATATAGCCTGCTGCGCGGCGCGAGCTGCCGCACGGTGGCGGTGGTGCAGTCCCTCGCGGCGAGCGCGGCGAGCACGATAATCTCCGGCTGCGGCACGGTGCAGATGTCGCCGGTGGCGCAGATCATGCTGCACCTGCCCGCAATCTCGACCTCCGGCAACCGCGATGACCACCGCGAGAGCATCAAGCTGCTGGACAGCATAACCGAGTCCATCCTCAACGGCTACGAGACCAAGTGCCGCGGAAAGGCAACGCGCGAGAGGCTGGCACAGCTGATGCGCGCCGAGACGTGGATACCGGCGCAGGACGCCGTGGAGATGGGGCTGGCGGACGAGATACTCTATCAGGACGACGCGGCGGCCGCCCTGCCCGGCGACATCGTCAACGCCGTGGGCAGCAGCATCCGCAGGCTTGCCAACAGCATGGCACTGCCCAGCGCGGCGGAGCTGCGCGCCAAGTACGCCGAGCTAGTTGCACAGGGCGCGACCCCGGCGGAGGGACACCCCGTCCTTGACCCCACCCCAGCCATGACATGGCGGGACGAAGCCCGCCTTAAAATCGAAAAGAACAAGTATTAAGGAGCGTGAGAAGAATGAATCTCAGACAGAAACTCATTGACCTCGCGGCGACGAGGACCGCCGCGCTTGACCGCGCGACCGCCGCATACGAGGCCAACAACCAGGCAGACTATACCACCGCAATGCAGGAGGTGGACAACCTCAACGCGGAGATCGACCGCGTGAACAACCTCGTGCGCGAGCAGGAGCGCCGCGTCATCGAGAACGCGCCGACCGGCGCGGAGGCACGCGACATCGCCGAGGAACGCGGCAACATCCTGCGCAACCATGGCGTGGTGCAGTTTACGCCCATTGACGTGCTGCGCGGCATACGCAACGCGACGACCCTCGCCACCGGCACGATCGTGGAGCCCTCCGGCGCGGGCACGGATATCCGCGACCCCATCGGCAACAACCCCAGCTCCATCGTCAACCAGGTCTTTGTGCAGGACTTGACCGGCCTGGGCGGCTTCAGCGAGCCATACGTCATCAGCGAGATCGACGCCAAGACCGGAAAGGTCACGACCAATGCGGGCAAGGCGCGCACCGCCTCAGCAGACCCGACGTTTGGGGTCGCCAAAATCAACCCCTACGAAATGAACGTGACGAGCTACGTTGACCGCAACATCAACCGCCTGAGCCCCGCGAACTACTACGGCAAGATATACGCGATGGCGATGCGCGCCATGTACCGCAAGCTGGCGGAGCTGATCGTCAACGGCGACGGGCAGTCGTCGCCGGATATGTACGGCATCAAGACCGCGAAGAACGCGGCGGGTGCGGCCATCTACGCGACCGAGAACATCAGCGCCATCGACGAAAACCTGCTCGACACGCTGTACTTTGCTTACGGCAGCGACAGCGAGATCGGCGCGGGCGCGAGACTGTACCTGACCAAGGCCGACCTCAAGGCCATTGGCAAGATACGCAACAGCAACAAGGAGCGCGTCTTTAAGGTCATCCCCGATGCGGGCAACCCCAACACCGGGCGCATCGAGGACGGCGGCAACAGCGTGCCGTACTGCATAGTGTCGGCGCTGACCTCCCTGTCCGGCGCGACCGCGTCCGCCTCTGCCGACATACAGACCATGCTCTACGGCGATCCTCTCAACTATGAGCTCGGCCTCTTTGGCGACTACTCCATCCGCGTGGACGAGAGCATCAAGGGCGAGGAGCGCATGCTGACCATCCTCGGCGACGCGGTGGTCGGCGGCAACATCATCCGCCACAAGGGCTTTGTCATCGCGACGCTGCCCAAGACCACGGGCGGCGGCTGATAATGGCGACCGTGAGCGCTGAGCGCCTCGCCGCGTGCAAGGCGTATATGCGCGTGGACGGCGACGCGGAGGACACCCTCATCGCGTCGCTGCTCACGGGCGCAGAGGAGTATCTGACCGGGGCGGGGATCTACCGCACGGCGGACAACGCCGCGCGGTATGACATCGTGGTGCACGGACTGACGCTGTACTACTACGACCACCGGGACGCGGTCGGCACGGAGGCAGAGATGCCGCGCGGGCTGCGCCCGGTGATCAACCAGCTCAAGCTGGACGCGGAGGCGCAGACCATGGCCGACAGCCCGTGCTGGGCGCTGGAATTTGCATACAACGAGGAGGACGACGCATACTGGGAGGAGTACTACTATGACTGAGCTCAACGTAGACGCGGGGGCGCTGGACAGGCGCATTGAGATCATCCAGCGCGTGCAGACCCATGACGCCGCGCGGTACGCGACGACGGAGGACAAGCTCATCCACCGCTGCTGGGCGCAGTTCACGCGCCAGAGCGGGACGGAGAGCCTGCGCGAGGGCGCGGACCTCGGCACCGTCAAGGTGCGCTTTCTCATCCGCACGCCGCCGGTCAAAATATCTCGGCTGCACCTCATCCGGTACAACGGGGACACGTACAACATCACCTACGTCAACCAGTACGGCGACCGGGGCGGATTTACGGAGCTCCTCGCGGAGCTCCGCGAGCTGGGGGGTGCGCCATGAGCCTCAACGCGGCGCTTGTGGCGGCGGTCGAGCCGATCGTGCCGACCGTGCGCCCCGACAGCTACATCCCCACGCCCAGCGAGGAGCCGGACGAATACTGCACCTACAACCGCGCGGAGTACCCCCGGCTGCACGCGGGCGGTGCGCCGCGGCGCATCGTGTACCTCTACCAGCTGCACTATTATCTCCCACTCGGGCGCAACCCGGAGGGGACGCTGAAAAGCCTCAAAAAGGCGGTGTTTCTGGCGGGGTTTACGTTCCCGACGGCGGAGGACGCGAGCGACGGCGACAGCCAGCACTGGGTGCTTGAGTTTGAGGGCAGCGAGGCGGTGGACTATGGCTAAGTTTTTGGCGCAGAGCATTGACAAGCTCATGCTCGACATGGCGGCGCTGGAGGCAATACCCGACAGCGTCGTCGACAAAATGCTCAAGTCCTCCGCCGACATCGCGCTGCGCGCCATGCAAGCGAATATCGAAAAGCTCGGTCTTATCGACACGCGGCAGCTGCTCGGCAGCCTTGTCTCCGTGCAAAAGCGGAGCAAGGACAACAAACTCTACTACCTCATCTATCCGCGCGGGACGCGAAAGGACATGTACGTCGGCGCGAAGCTCCGGCGCGTGAGCATCAAGGGACGGCGCAAGGGCGGTCAAGCGATAAAAATGACCAACAACGACGTCGGGTTCGTGCTTGAGTTTGGTGCGCCGCGCAAAAATAAAAAAGCCTATCAATGGATGCGCACCGCCCTTGAGGGCTGCGCGGATCAGATACTCTCCGTGCAAACGCGCATCTATGACGACTGGCTAAAATCAAAAGATTTGTAAAAGGAGTGTGACAAATGCCTAACTCTGCAACTTTGAGCAAAAACGAATACATAGTATACGGCCTGCGCGACTTTTACGCGGGCGTATACAACTACAACAGCGAGACCGGCGCGATCAGCTACACCGACTGCGCCGCCATCGGCCACGGCATCACGGCGACGCTCGGCTTTAGATTCGCCGAGGGCCGGCTCTACGCCTCCGGCGTGCTGCGCCGCTTCAAGCGCAAACTGACCGGCGGCAGCGTGTCCTTTGGCGTGGACACGCTGAAGCTCGCAATCCAGAAAATACTCTTTCAGGCGCAGGAGACCGAGGTCAAGATCAAGGTCGGCACGGCGCAGACCGAAAAGGCCGTTAAAAACATCGGCTACGGCGAGGCGACACCGGGACATCCTGTCGGCTACGCCTACTACGCCCCCGCGGACGACAATGACGCGGACGACAGCTTCTTCTGCATTTTTGTCCGCAAGGCGCAGTTCGGCCCGCCGGAACTCAGCCACAACACCGAGAATGACAGCATCACGTGGGTCACGCCCACAACGACCGGAGAGTTTATGGCCCCAGACCACAAGGAGGGCACGACCGCGCCGCTGATGATGGAGATGACCGAGGTGGACACCGAGGAGGAGGCCGTCGCGTGGTGCAAGGCCATGCTCGGCATGACGACCTGACGGAGGGATACGCAATGGATTTAAGACCAAAAGAGCTTGATTTTTCCCTCGGCGGCGAGACCTACGCCCTGCGCTGCAACTTCGCGGTGCTCGCGGACGTGGACTACGTCTACGGCGGGGTCCAGAACGCCCTCAACGCGGGCAGCTTTTACTGCGCGCTGACGTTTTTGACCGCCATGATCAACGACGCCAACCGTCGCGACGGCAGCAAGACACGCTACACCACGGCGCATGTCTCCGCGATGCTGGAGGCGGACTACCACGGTACGGCCGTGGAGCTCGTCAACGACGTCAACGCGCTTGTGTTTTCCGCCGTGCTCGGCAGCAAGGCAGACGACGACACCACAGACGACCCCGCCGCGGAGGCGGAGGAGGACACACCAAAAAACTGACCGGCGAGGGGCAGGAGCTTGACTATGCCCTGCCCCTCGCCGTTTGGCTCTCCCGCTTTAACGGGTCGGAGCGCGATTTTTGGGACACCATGTCCCCGGCGCGGCTGGACGCATTATGCGAGGCGCTTGCCCCGCCCGAGCCGGAGACGGTGCCCAGATGGGCACAGCCGCCCGCACCCAAGGGCGCGCAGACGCAGAAGAGCCTGAGAGACATCTTTAAGGGGGTGACGTTTTAAGTGGCACAGCGCAAAATATCCGCCAAACTGGAGCTGACGGGCGAGCAGGCGTACAAAAACGCCGTGAAGGAGATCAACAGCTCGCTGCGCGTCCTCAACAGCGAAATGAAGCTCACCTCCGCAGAGTTTGCCGAGAACGCCGACAGCGTGGAGGCGCTGCGCGCCAAGTACGACGTACAGGAGCGGCAGGCACTGACGCTCCGGGAAAAGATCGAGACCCTCGAAAAGGCGCTCCGAGACAGCGCCCAGGCATACGGAGAGGCGGACGAGCGCACAAAGAGCTGGCAGGTCAGCCTGAACAACACCCAGGCAGAGGCCGCCCAGCTCGGCAACGCGATGGACGCCACGGCGGAGCAGATACAGGCGCTCGAATCCGCCGAGGATGGCGCGCAGAACAGCACCGAGAAGCTCGGCGACGCGATAAGGGACACAGAGCCCAAGACCGTGGAGCTGGGCGACGCCGTCGGCACGGTGAGCAGCAAGCTCGGCATTGACCTGCCTGACGGGGCGACCAAAGCCCTGAACGGGCTGGGCGGCGTCAGCGCCGGGGCAGTCGCCGCGGCGGGCGCGGTCGCCGGTCTCGTCGTCGCCGCCGTGAAGGCAAAAAAAGCCCTCGACGAGATGACGCTGGAGAGCGGACAGAGGGCGGAGGAGCTGCTGAAGCTGTCGAGCGTGTCCGGCGTGTCGGCCGACGCGCTGCAAAAATTCCAGTTCGCGGAGGACTTCGTCGGCGTCAGCTCCGACACCCTCGCGGATTCGCTCAAGGACCTCACCAAAAACATGAGTGACGCGGCGAACGGCAACGAGGAGTACGCCGCGAAGTTTGATGCCCTCGGCGTCAGCATTACCAACACAGACGGCAGCCTGCGCGACAGCTACGATGTGTTTTTGGACGTGATAGACGCCCTGGGCGAGATGGGCAACAAGACCGAGCGCGACGCGGCGGCCATGGGCCTCATCAACGAGAGCGCACAGCAGCTCAACCCTCTCATCGAGGCGGGGACGGACGCGCTGCGCGCCTACGGCGACGAGGCGGAGCGCATGGGCGCAGTGCTCAGCGAGGACGACCTTGAGGCGCTCAAGGCCGTGGACGACGCGCAGAATCGGCTGAAAAAGACGCAGGAGGCGGTGACCGACCAGATCAGCCTCCAGTATGCGCCGCACATGGAAAAGGCGCTGAACAAGTCTGCGGAACTAGTCGAAAAACTAGGCTCAAAGCTCGTCGAATCCGGCATAGTGGACAGCTTTGGGCAGCTGCTTGAGTTTGCCGTAGAACTCTTTGAGCCGGTCGAGGCGCTGGCGAGCATCGCGATCCCGGCGCTGGGGACAGCGCTGGACGGTCTGCGCGGCACGGTCGCCTGGATACTCGACGCCAAGGACGCGCTTGTCGGGCTGCTGACGCTGGATTTTGGCAAGATCGGCGTCGCCATGGGCTACGGCATGAATACGACCGGCGAGATGTCGCACATCCAGCAGTGGAAATACGGCAGCCAGCGCGCCAGCGCGGGCGGCTGGGTGCAGGACGCGAGCGGCAAATGGGTCGCCAACGGGTACAACGCGGGCGGGACGGACTACTGGCGCGGGGGCATGACCCGCGTGGGCGAGACCGGTCCCGAGACCGTGTACCTGCCGCAGGGCGCGCAGATACGCACCGCGCAGGAAACCCGCGGAGAGCACGCGACGATCGTCATCCAGAATATGACCGTGGACGCGAGCTCCCTGAAATCAATGCAGGACATCATAGACTTTTTTGACAATCTTGAGCGATACAGCCGAATGGGGGTGACGTGATGGCGGCTCTATCATATCCGGCAACCGAAAACGGGCACGCAATAATTAGCTCTATCCCCGGAGAGGAAGACAGCAATAACCACACCCCCGGCACGACAACGGTGGAATTGCCAGGGTATAATGCAGCCCCTCGGGGCGCGCGCTGGATGCTCGTCCGATATGCGTTTTCGCAAAAAGATTACTACAAGTACGACATCCTCGGCGTGACAGTTGTTTGCAGCATGACACAGACCGGCGGAGTTGACTCCTACTACATATCCAAGGTGGGGTCTCTTCGCAAGGCCTTCGACCCCACCACAGTCACGTACAGAGAGTACGGGACTCCGAATGGATACTACGACAACATCAGTCTTGGTTATGGCGCGACGTCCGCGACCGCTACGCTATCCTTTGCCGCGGGGACCGCCTTTGACATCCTCAAAAATGGGCTGATGTTGGAGCCTGGGCACGGGCTCTCAATGTCCATCCCGTCATCCGTGCGTTTCGCGATTGGCGACAAAGCAAAAAAAATCGTTGACACGATATACGTAAATGGTCGAGGCTGGGCTCCAAGCTATGATTCTCCTCCCTATGCAGCCCAAAGGTCTCAGCCAAACCTATTCCGCATATCGGGCAAGAACAGCACCAATTACAGCCTCGAATCCCCTCAAATATCTAATGTAAAATTTAGATACCGGGCAAAAGGGACGACAGACTATCAGGAGGTAGACCTCGGCACGGAGCTTGAGTACGAGCTGGCAGGTATACTTCTTCTCGCCGAAACAACCTCATCCGGCACAATGGAGATACAGTTTGCCATTACAGACACCTTCGGCGGCAGCGACACTACGCCGTGGAAAGACGTATCTGTCACGCCGGGCGTGTTTGTGTCTACATCTCCGGGCAGCGGGGCGTTCGTCAATCGCGTTAAGGACGCACTATTTAGTTGTTCCGTCGCCGCTGGCGTGACGCTAAAAAAATTCCGCTATCGCAAGCAAGGCGAAGAATCATACACTGAGGTCGATGCTGACAACGCCAACAAGCGCTATGTACTGCCCGCGAATACCATAACTGACGGCGGGACTTATGAGTATTCTTGGACGGCCACGGACAGATACGATGCGTCGTGGCAATATGGTTGGTTTTCAGTCAGCACGATCGACGCTGTCAGCACCGCTGTGCCGGTGCACCCGGTCGGCTCCAGCATAGATTCCGATCATGTCAGCGTCTTTTCTTGGCAGCACAGCATTAGCACCGGCTCTCCGCAGACGCGCGCAGACCTGCAAAAGAGCTCAGACGGCGAGACGTGGACCGACCTTGTGACCGTGACTGGCGCAGAGACCTCCGTGAGCATCCCCGCCCATACATTCTCGTCGGGTACGTGGTATTGGCGTGTGCGCACCTTTAACTCGGACAATGTAGCGAGTGCGTGGAGCGCCGCAACGCAGTTTTTGTCCATAGCCTCACCAACAACACCGATAATAACCGTCGTTGATTCTTCGCCCCGCCCGACCGTGACGTGGGGCACAAACGAGCAGGAGGCGTGGGAGCTGAGCGTGGACGGCGAATCCACGACACAGTACGGCAGCGACAAGACATGGACAAGCCCCAAGTATTTGACCGATGGCGAGCACATCGTCCGCGTCCGGGCTCAAAATCAGTATGGGCTTTGGAGCGCGTGGGGCGAGACCACTCTCACCATCACCAACACGCCCGGAGGGAGCATACAGCTCACGGCGCAGGGTGAGGGCGCGGCTGTGCGGCTGACGTGGAATGTCGGCGGGTATGACTACTACCTTGTATACCGCGACGACGTCACCATCGCGCGGGTGACGGAGACGGAATACCTCGACTATCTCTCGTGCGGGCTGTGCACCTACAAGGTGCGCGGGTGCTACGCCTCGAGCAACAACTACGGCATCAGCGACCCCGTGATAGTTGAGGGCTATCCCCGCTGTCCTGTCATCATCGACGTGGAGACGCGCGCGGCGCTGTGGCTGGAGCTGAGCGAGCAGCAGCACCGCACGTATAGCATGACGCGCGCACGGCAGGCGACGAGCTATCACATCGTGGGGCAGGCGCGCCCGTCGGTCGACGTGAGCGAGTTTTTGGACGAGACGCTGACAGTCTCCGCGGCATTCTGGGCGGACGACCGCGCCGGGATGAGGCAGTTGGAGGCGTTCCTCGGGCGCGTGGTGTGCCTGAAGACCGACAGCGGGGAGATGGCGATCGGCGTGCTGACGTCGACGACCAAGACCGTGGATATGTTTTACACGAGCTATCAGCTCGCCGTGACCAACACGGAGCTTGAGGAGGAGGTACGCGAGTGATCAGGCAGGTCGAGTACAAGATCAAGGCGCTGCGCAATGGGGCGTACCTCAGCGAGATGCGCTGGGACAGCGCGCAGGCGCCGTCCATCTCCTGCCGTGCATCCGGCGCGCTGAAGACCTCATTCTCCGCGACGCTGCTGCCCGCCAAGGCGGGCGAGCCGGAGATAAACTGGCTGCGGGATGAGCTCCAGCCGTGCATCATTATCGACGGGGTAGAGACCCCGCTGGGCATCTTCCGCCCGACGGACACCAAGGCACAGCGCAAGAGCTACGTCACATCCACCGCCGTGACCGCCTACGATCGCGGCTGGGTCGTGCAGACGACCAAGACGGAGACGCTGCTGCATCTCTCGGCGGGCGACGGGTACGTCGACGTCATCAAGCGGCTGCTGCTGACGTGCGGGATAACGCTGGTGCTGGCGGACGCCTCGTCCGCCGTGCTGCCCGCCGACCGCGAGGACTGGCAGATCGGCACGAGCTATCTGACCATCATCAATCAGCTGCTCGGAGAGATCGGATTTAATCCCCTCTGGTTTGACGCGGACGGGCTGGCGCATTTACAGCGATACTCCGCGCCCAGCGCCGCCGCGATCAAACGCTCATACAGCGTGCGGCACGGGCTGACGCTGCGCCCCGTCGCCCCCGGCTACACGGAGACGACGGACATTTATAACGCGCCCAACGTGTTTGTGTGCATATGCGATAACGCCGACCGCTCCGCCGTGCTGACGGCGACGGCGGAAAACAAGAGCTTTGGCGCGAAATCCATCCTCCAGCGCGGGATGCGCATAGTGCAGACAGAGAAGGTCAAGCAGATCGCGGATCAGACATCGCTGCAAGCATATGCCGACAAGCTGCGCGACCAGAGCCTCATGGGCACGCGGGAGCTGACGTTCACCGTGCCCGCGGAGGCGGGGCACGGTGTGGGCGACATTATAAGCATCGAGCACCCGGACGTGGGCGGCATCTACGAGGAGACGGGATGGAGCTACAACCTAGCGGCGGGCGCGATGATGACAATCAAGGCCAAAAGGACGGTGATACTGTGATAGACGACCCGAGTTTGATAGTCAATGCCGCCGAGGAGGAGACGCCGGAATTTATCACGGCCAAAATCGGCGAGATCAGATCGGACGGTGTAACGCTCATATTCCCCGGCGAGGAGGACGCGAGCGAAAAGGTCTATAAGTGCAATACCGGCGTGAGGCTCAAAGTGGGCGACCGCGTCAAGGTGTGTGCCGATTCTGGCACCTATCTCGTGGAGTACGCCATCGGTGCGCCTAATGAGGCCGTCCCGTGGGGACTGCCCTCCGGCGGCAGCGTTGACCAAGTGCTGCGGCGGACGAAAAACGGCGCGGCGTGGTCAAATGAGGCTCAAGGGCTGCCCTCTGGCGGCTCCGCAGGGCAGATACTCAAGCGCACTGCCAACGGCTCACAGTGGGCGGACGAAAAGACTGAGCTGCCCTCCGGCGGGTCAACTGGGCAGGCACTGGTCAAAACGACCTCCGGCGTTGGCTGGGGGACACCTACCACAGGCCCGTCAACGCAGATAAAAAACGGCAGCTACCAGATGACAATGAGCAACTACGGCTATCTGAGCACCAACTGTACGCGCTTGGGCTTTTTCGGCGTGACGCCGGTCACACGCCCATACATTGCGAGCTCGGCGACGCTGGCGCAGGTCATTCAGGCGCTCAAAAATCTTGGGCTGTTTAGCTAGAGGAGGGATAAGGAGTGTTTACAATTATCCAGGGCGACGCCTACGACATTGGCATCGTCATACGCGCAGAGGACGCGGCGCTCAGCGCGGCGGACATCCGGCAGATGCGCGTCGCCCTCGGCGGCACGGTCAAGACCTACCCGGGCGGCGGCATAACCTACGACGGCGGCGTGTGGCGCTACCCCATGACGCAGGAGGAGAGCCTTGCCCTCCGTCCCGGCGCGGCGACGCTGACCGTGCGCATGGAGTTTTCGGCGGCACAGCTCAAGGGCTACGTCAGCCGCCAGCAGATCATTGTGCAGGCGTGCCCGGACAGGGCGGTCATGCAGACTGCGCCCGCCGCGGCGGACACCGACGGCGATGTGCCGACCGTGACGGTCGACCTCGGCGATATGCAGGCGCTCATTGTCGCGCTGGAGGACGTCAAGATCGGCGCGGACGGCGCGCCGGGGGAAAAGGGCGAGAAAGGCGACCCCGGCGAAAAAGGTGAGCCGGGAGCCGCGGGCGCACCCGGCGCACAGGGTGCGCGCGGGGAGAAGGGCGACAAGGGCGACCCGTTTGTATACTCCGACTTTACGCCGGAGCAGCTCGCCGCGCTGAAGGGCGAGAAAGGCGACAAGGGAGATAAGGGCGACCCCGGAGAGCCGGGCGCGCAGGGTGAGCAGGGTGTGCAGGGCATACAGGGCGTACCCGGCGAGCAGGGCATCCAGGGGGCGCAGGGCGAGCCCGGAGCAAAAGGCGACAAGGGCGACCCCGGAGAGCCCGGTGCGCCCGGCGCAAAGGGTGACAAGGGGGATACCGGAGAGCCCGGCGCACAGGGCGAGCCGGGGGAAAAGGGCGACAAAGGCGACCCGTTTGTCTATGCCGACTTTACGCCGGAGCAGCTGGCCGCCCTCAAGGGCGAGAAAGGTGACAAGGGAGACCCCGGCGAGCAGGGTGAGCCCGGCACGCCCGGAGCCAAGGGCGACAAGGGCGATAAAGGGGACACGGGCGCGGGCTTTAAGGTGCTGGGCTACTACGGCAGCGTCAGCGCGCTGGAGGCAGCGGTCACATCCCCCAACGTCGGCGACGCCTACGGCGTGGGCACGTCCCAGCCCTACGACATCTACATCCTCGACGGCACGACCGGGGCATGGGTCAACAACGGTCCCTTGCAGGGGGCAAAGGGTGATAAGGGCGACAAAGGCGACGCTTTTGTCTACGCGGACTTTACCCCCGCCCAGCTTGCCGCGCTCAAAGGCGAGAAAGGCGACAAGGGGGACACCGGCGCGCCCGGCGCACCCGGAGCGCAGGGCGAAAAGGGTGACAAGGGGGACACCGGCGCGCCCGGCGCACCCGGAGCCAAGGGTGACAAGGGAGACCCCGGCGAAAAAGGCGCAAAGGGCGATCCGTTTGTCTACGCTGATTTTACCGCCGACCAGCTCGCCGCCCTCAAGGGCGAGAAAGGCGACAAGGGAGACCAGGGCGAGCAGGGCATCCAAGGCGTACCCGGTGAGCAGGGCGTGCAGGGTATACAGGGTGTGCCCGGTGCAGACGGTGCGCCCGGCGCCAAAGGCGACCCCGGCGCAAAGGGAGATAAGGGGGATACCGGCGCGCCTGGGGCGGACGGCATCACGCCGACGATTGGGGACAACGGCAACTGGTATCTCGGCACGACGGACACCGGGCTCCCCTCCCGCGGTGCTGCCGGTGCGCCGGGAGCAGCCGGTGCAGACGGTGCCCCCGGCAAGGACGGCACCAACGGCAAGGACGGCGCGGCGGCGGGCTTTGGCACTGTGACCGTGACGGTCGACGCCAACACCGGCACGCCAAAGGCGACCGTGACCACGTCCGGCACGGACGCCGCGAAGAATTTTGCGTTTGCCTTTAAGAATCTCAAGGGCGCGAAAGGCGACAAGGGCAACCCCGGCGCGGATGGAGCACCGGGCAGCGACGCAAACGTCACCAAGACCAACATCGAGGCGGCGCTCAAAGCTGATCCGCTAGAAATAGCCGCTGGCGGCACGGGCGCGGCGACGGCAGCGGCGGCGCGCACGAATCTCGGCGCACAGGCAAAGATCAAGACCGCGTCCATCACGCTTGCCGCCGCGTCATGGGCGGGCGATGACCCGTACACGCAGACGGTCACAATCTCCGGCGTCACGGCAAAGTCGCGCGTCGACCTCAACCCCAGCGCGGCGGTGCTGGCGGCGGCGATGGAGGGCGGCTACGGTCTCGTCATCGGCAACAATAATGGCACGGTAACGGCGTATGCTGTCGGAGCGAAGCCCACGGCGGCTATAACCGTGCAGGTCAGTATTATGGAGGTAAATTGATATGGCGGAGATATTCGGCTACCCCATCATGGGCGGGGGCGGGAGCGGTGGAACGCTGACTGTAACAGGTGTTGCTGGCAGCACCGTCACAGTCAGCAGCGCCGACAAAAGCTACACCCGCACCCTCGACAGCACCGGCAAGGCAATATTTAAGGGGCTGGCATCCGGCACATGGACGGTCACGATGACGGATGGGACGCAGACCGCAACTAAGACGGTGACGATTGATGCTGACTACGAGACCGCCCTGACGTATGCCAAAATCTACGGCATTAGCCGAGATATTACGGCTGCATCTCCTCAGTGGTCGAGGACAAATGATGCCGTAGGCATGACCGCAACAGCGTCAATCGGCACGGTGGCAGGGTCAAGCGATTTTAGCGCGTGTTACCCATGGAGCGGCATATCCCGGGAAACCCTATCTACGGGTGATGTGATGGTCAAGATCCCAAAGTTTTGGTATCGACGTTACCGCGATGATAACACGGAGCATATCGAGATTTGCGAGAAACCGGCTGCCGGTTACTTATTGCACCCCGCATTTAGCCACGGCGGCGTGGTCGCTGATTTTATCTACGTAGGGGCATATAAAACATCTAGTAATAACAAATCTGTGAGCAAAGCCACGCCCACACAAACCGTGACGAGACCCGTCTCGCGAACTAAAGCAAAAGCCAAGGGGGCAGGGTGGGGTCTACTCGACATATCGATGTTATCGGCGATCCAGATGTTGATTCTCGTGGAGTTCGCCAACAATAACGTGCAATCTGTCATTGGGCGCGGTTACTGCGATGGCAACAGCTCGGTCCTCAACACAGGCACTTGCGACAATGTGGCGGGTCTCACGGGCAGACCCGCCGGAACTGACGGTAAAGTTGATGCTGTTTGGCGAGGCATCGAAGGTTTTTGGGGGAACATAATGGAGTGGGTTGATGGCATTAATTGTTACAACTACAACTACTATATATGCAACGATCCCTCCAAGTACGCCGAGAATACTACGACGAATTACACGAAACTGTCATTTTCCGCGGCGGCAGGTTGGGCTCACGCGTACATTACACAAACAGGACTTGATGATGTCAACTCGCATATTATGCTTCCGTTTGCAGCCGGGGCCGGCAGCGAAACAACTTTTGAATGTGACACCACTCAGATCGGTGATGGTTATCGCAGCGCAAACCATGGCGGAATGTGGAGCAACGGCTCGCGCAGCGGACTGTTTAATTTTTACGCGAACGAAGAACCCACGGTTGCATACACGAATCATGGCTCGCGCCTAATGTACATCCCTGTCTAAGGAGGTCGGGAATGAGAATACGAGGGAATCTTAGCCCAAAACCGCTTGAAATAGATACACATCCAACAAAATCGGGATATGCGTTAGTCTGGCTGCGTGATAACGTCAAAACAGTCGAAGAGACGGACGAACGCGGAGAGACCGTCAGTTGCTACGAGTACGATGAGTACACCATTGCAGTTAAATTTTACACGAATTTACAGCGAGACGTCGAAGCCAACCACGAAGAATGGATCGAAACGCTTAAAGAAATGGAGTTTAATCCGGACGCAAGTATAGCGGCTGATATGCGTGCCGCACTCGCGGAGGCGGTGACGGCGGACGAGATAACCGCCGCGATGGATGAGGGAGTGAACAGCATATGACCAAGACTGAGACCCTTGCCGCAGTACGCGACAGCGCCCGCAATGCGGCGCTCTATCTCCAATCCCGCGCCGGGGACATGACCGGCACGGAGCTGTACGCAAGCGCGAAGTATATCCCCGAGTTTGCCGCCGTCATAGCCTCCGGCAATATGCTTGACCGACCCGCGGGCTTCGTCTGCCGCTCTTCGGCTGGCCGCGTCGTGCGCCTCATCCAGCCGTATGACAGCAGCATCTACCCCGGAGAGCCGGAGACGCTGCCCGCGCAGTGGGGCTTTAAGTGGTCGACCGACCCGGCTAAAGCGCAGCCCTTTATCGCGCTCGCGACAAGCCCATACATGACCGGCGACTGCTGCGCCGACGGCGGCAAGACATACCGCAGCAAGATGGACAACAACGTATATTCCCCAGCGGACTACCCCGCCGGGTGGGAGGAGGTTGAAGAATGAGCAATGTTATACAGGATGCTGTAACATGGGCGCGGAGGATGGCCGCCGACGACAGTCACGGCTACGACCAGACCAACCGCTGGGGGCTGGATTATGATTGCAGCAGCTTTGTCATATCCGCCTACAAGGCGGCGGGCGTGCCGCTGGAGTGTACATACACCGGCGATATGCGCGGGGATATGCTGCGCCGTGGCTTTTCGGACGTCACAGCGTCCGTCAATCTTTTGACCGGCGCAGGAGTGCAGGAGGGCGACGTACTGCTTAACTACGCCAGGCACACGGCGCTCGCCCTCGGCAACGGACGCATCGTGCAAGCCTCCATCAACGAGCGCGGCACGGCGACCGGAGGCACACCCGGCGATCAGACCGGGCGCGAGATATACGAGCGAGATTACTACAATTATCCGTGGGACTGCGTGCTGCGGTACACCGCCGAGGGCGGAGGCATAGTGACAGACGACGGGGTGATACTGCCGTCATATTGGTACTCCGTCACGCTGCCGCTGCTCAAGCAGGGTATGACAGACCACACCGTCAACACCGTGCAACATCTACTGAGGGCATACGGCTATTATGACGGAGACATTACCGGCACGATGGACGCCGCAACCGTCGAGGCGGTCAGGGGTTATCAAGCTAGCCAATGGCTGGATATAGACGGAGAGGTCGGCGTCATGACGTGGGGCGATCTGCTGCAAAGGGGGTGAGGCGGCATGAGATAGATGATTTAACAGCATGCTCAACGCTTAAAATGGAGGATAAAATGTATATCACTTGGCAGAGCATCGTGACCGCGGGTGCGGTCATCACGGCGATTGTTGCAATCGTCAAATACTATAACCGCGGTCTGCACTGGGTCGACCGCCAGAATGCGCAGGACGCAGACATCAAGCTGCTCAAGGACGAGCAGACGCTGCTGACCTATGGCGTGCTGGCGTGTCTCAAAGGGCTAAAGGAGAAGGGCTGCAACGGCCCCGTGACGGCAGCCATCGACAAAATCGAGAAGCACCTCAATATCGAGGCACACAAATAAAAAAGTGCCCAGACGGGCACGGAAGGAGAAAAATTATGAATGAGATAATCACAACCTACGGCATGGAGATCGTCAAGGCGATCGTCATCATGATCTTTGGATACGTCGGCATCGTCCTCAAAAACCTCGCCGCGAAATATATCACGACCGACACGGCGAAGAAGGTTGTCAAGACCACCGTCGCCTACGTCGAGCAGGTGTACAAGGACGTCCATGGGGACGACAAGCTCGCCGTCGCGCTCAAGACCGCGGCGGAGATACTCGCCAACAAGGGCATAGTTGTAACTGACACTGAGCTGCTCGCCCTCGTCGAGGCCGCGGTAAAGGAGCTCAACGACAGGTATCACGAGACCGACACCGCGGCATGACCCCGTGCCCAGATGGGCACATCACGGATAAACGCTGCCTCCCGCGGCACGCCAACTGCGGGAGGTGTACAAAATGGAGTTTCCGGGCGAGCTGCGAGAGCAGCTCCTCCGGCCGCACAGCAAGCCCAGCCTGTCGTTTCCGCGTGAGCTGCGGGAGCGGCTGGAGAGGGACTGCGGGTTTACGGACGACGAGGTCGCCGTGCTGCGCCTCTGCGGGCGCGGCTGGTGCTATGCCAAGATAGCAGACGAGCAGCATTGCAGCGTCGAGGTCGTCAAAAAGCGCGTGCGGTCGATCAAAAACAAGATAGCGCAAGTTCTGTAAAAAGAGCAGCAGGGTCATCCCTGCTGCTCTTTTCTCGCGTCAAAGTCTTTTTTTATGAGCGCCTTTACTCATGCTCGAGCTCCTCGCCGTCGTCAAACTCTACGCAGTCCTCGACGAGGCAGAGAGAACAGAAACGGCTGTCTTTCGGGGTGTTCATCATCCGCACAAGATGGAATCCCTCAACCTTTTGGAGGCGCTGCGCAACATCGTGAACGCCCTGCGCGTTGATGTGGTCAATGCCTAGCTCCGCCGCCGTCTCCCGCAGGGAGACAATACGCATTTCCTTAGATTTTTCAATCATTTTGTTGACAATGTTTTCTTTAAACTCTTTCATTTTTCAGACCTCTTTCGTTTTTATTCGAATCACAGTTGTACATATCCGACGAGGTCGCCCATGTCAAGCTCCTCGTCCCAATCAACTACTGCCGCGTAGTGGTCAAATTCGTCTGCGTCGTTATAATATCTGCCGTCGCCCGTGCCCCTGATGGTCACGCCGTTGCTGAGGTCTTTGTACTCCCCATAGTTATACTCGCAGACGACATCCAGAATCTGTTCTCCGGCATAAAGACGCTCGCTGCCGAGGTTAAAACAATCGCTGATTATTCTTTTCATTTCTGCTTCCCTTTCTCAATGTCGGCTCGTATGAGAGCCTTTATATAGCCGGACTTGTTCGGCTGCTTTTCAAGCTGCTCTATGATGTCAGCCTCTGTTTTCTTCGCGACCTTGACGACGTAGCGCGTTACGTTTTCGGCCTGCCATTTGTCTTGAGGCGTCATTGCCATGCGTTTTACCTCAACCCGTGCTTTAGTAGCACGGGTTCTCCTTGCTGAGCTCCCACTCCGCGCCGAATCTCTCAGCGTGAGCCTTTTCGTAAGCGGAGAAGAATTCCTGCTCCGTGCAGGGGGCGAGCTCGCCGTTGAGCTCCTCGCAGAGGTCATCGTCCATGAGGGCGACGGCTGCGTCGTAGTTGATCTCGGTTCCGTTGATGTTCTTGACTGTCATTTTGTTATCTCCTTTTTGTTTTTTAGGTCTTCCCTTACTGTGGTTACATTATAGCATAGGGTGCACCCTATGTCAAGGGTTTTTTGCAAATTTCTCAAAAAAATTTTTTTAACACGAAACGTACACCATTCAGCCCTCAAACGTACACTTTGGGAGGCTGTTTTGCGCGTAAAATAGGATCATAAGGAGGTGGCAGTCATGTATGACTTTATGGGGAGATCGGCCGCGTATGACTTTTCGCTCGACCGCGCGGTGCTCGTGTTTGTGCCGTCGATAGCGGACATCGAGCGCGTGCCGGTGCCGCCCGGAGAAAAGGTCTGGGCAATGAGCGTCAACGACGCAGTGATCGCTTGCCGCGAGGGCAAGACTGTCGGCGTGGAGACTACATACTGCAAAATGACGGAGTACACTCCACCGCGCCCGGTGAGCCCGGAGGATTTTGTGACAAAGGCAGACCTTGAGGATATTATATCCCGCGTGATCGCGGCGCAGTCGACCCAGACAGCACCGCCCGCGGCAACAACAAAAGGGGGCAAAAAGAGTGAGTAATCCGTTTTTTAAGCAGACGTCCGCGCCCGCACCTGCTCCGGGACTGTCGGGGTCTATGGGGCGCGTTGCCGGAGCGGTGCAGCAGGCGAGCCAGATATATCGGACGCTCAAAAATCCCGCGTCTGTCATAGAGTCCGCGCTCAAGTCGCCGGTATTTTCCGGCTACTCCGGCGGGCGCGACGCGCAGAGCCTTTTGCGCTACGGCTGCCAGCAGCTCGGTCTTGACACCGACACATTCCTCGGCACTATACAACATTTTGTAAAATAACCCGCGCGCGAGGGTTATTAATAAAAATTGTGCCCATCTGGGCACAGAAAGGAGACTATAATGTTTGATAGCGACAACGGCTTTGGCGGCGGCGGTCTGTGGATATTCGGGCTGCTCGTTCTGCTCGCACTCCTCGGTGGCGGCGGTGGGCTTTTCGGCGGTGCCGGAGAGCGCGCGGCGACCGTGGGCGATGTCCAGCGTGCGACGGATTTCCAGGCGCTTGAGCGCCAGAACAACGAGGGTGTGGCCGCAACGCGCCAGGGCGTCTATGACGTGACGGGTGCGATCAAGGACGGCAACTACAACATCCTCGGAGAGCTGCGCGACATTGAGAGCGTGGTCAACTCGGGCTTTGCGGACGGGCAGAAATGCTGCTGTGAGATCCTTCGCGCCATTGACGGGGTGAATTACAACGGCGCGCTGAACACCGCTAAGATCAACGAGACCACGGTTGCGCAGACCCAGCGCATCCTTGACCGCATGGCGCAGGATCGCGAGGCCGCGCTCGTGCAGCGCGTCAACCAGCTCGAACTGGACAAGGCGCTGTGCGGCGTCCCCCGCACGAGTCCCTACGGCTACGCCGTCTACTCCACCACTCCCCGCATGGGTGGCTGCTGCGGCAACGGTTACGGCTACGGCTATAACAACGTTGCCTGATCTCCCGCGATGATACTGCGCTATTAACAGCGTTCGCCCGGTCGGCTTGCGCTGACCGGGCATTACTTTTGAAAGGATATGACAAAATGAATTTCAACAGAAACCTGAAAGACTGCCACTACAAGACCTCCGAAGCGGTCTATAATCCCAACTCGCAGGCGCTGACCGCTGCGTCTGCGGCGCTGACGCTCGCCGGGACCGTCGTAACCGACACGGGCGTGGGCGCGGAGGTCACTGGCAACAACATCGTTGTCCGCGCGGCGGGTCTGTATTATGTCGCGGCGGACATGGTCGCCGAGGCAACGGCGGCGGGCAACGTCTCGCTCCAGATCGCGCTCAATGGCGCGCTCCTCCCGTCCACGCTGCGCGAAGTGACAGCTGCGGCGGCAGACAGCGTCTCCATCCACACGGAGGAGATACTCTACATCCCGGTCGCCTGCGGCGGCGCTTATCCCATCATCAACGTCGCGGCAGCCGCGGCGGGTGCAGGGACGGCGACACTTGTGACGGCGCGTCTGGTCAAACTGGCGTAGGAGGCGCGCCATGAATTATAAGATGTACAAAGCAAAGCTGGAGACCTGCCTTGATGATCTGATGGACAAAGACCCGACCCCAGCACGGATCGAGGGCGTGGGGCTGCTGCTGGATGTGCTCGACCGGCTGGATTGCCGCATAGAGGACACCCCGGCAGTTGCCGCCGAGGCCGTTGACCTCGATCATGCCACAATGCAGCGTTGGGTCGACGGCATGGTCAACGCCGACGGCACGCGCGGCGCGCATTGGTCGATGGATCAGACGACCGCCGTCGGGCGCGCGCACGGTGTGGACATGGCGGAGATCGGCCCGGAGTGTTGGTGGGTGACGATGTGCATGATGTACTCGGACTACTACCACACAGCCGCGATGTTTGGGCTTGACCGCGAGGAATTTTATGCCTCTCTGGCCAAAGATTTTTTGTCCGACCCGGACGCTCCCGGCGGCGCAAAAGCCAAGCTTGAGGGTTACTATCGGGGCGTGGTTGAGGGCTGATTTTTGCCCCCCAATCTGCCCCCCAGAGCACCTTTGCCCCCTAGCTTTGCCCCTCAAAATTTGCACAATCTTGCCAAAGTTTGCGGGCACGTGCAAAGACGAAAAAGCCCGGAATCTCAACGATTCCGGGCTTTTTTATTGGAGCTGCTACCCAGATTCGAACTGGGGACCTCATCCTTACCAAGCAAAAACAGCAAACAGGCGCGAAGTGTTGATAACACAGGGCTACGCCGGATTTTCGGGGAGCTCTGCCCCCGAGGCTTGCCCCCCAAGCCCAAACGCCGCGAGCACCGCGGCGGCAGTGTCCTTGGGCTGGTTTGCCATGAGGTGAGTGTAGATGTCGAGTGTGATTTTCGCGGACGAATGACCGGCCAGATACTGCACCGTCTTGATGTCAGCACCGGACATAAAAAGCTCCGTTATGTACGTGTGCCGCAGAACGTGCGGCGTCGTGTGAAAGTCGAGGCACGCGACCGCGCGGCGGTACGGCACCTTGTCCCCCGCTGCGAGCTCGCGCGTGACCATCTCTCCGGTGCGGTTACTCTTATACGTGACGGGCTTGATCTCCTGCTCGGTCACGGTCTCCCACGCGCGGCGGTATGATGATTCACTGTGCGCCTTGCCGTCGGCGCGATGGCAGACGTAGTCTCCCTTGTGCGGCAGCGCGCGGAGATGATCCAACAGCGGCGGCGGGATGGGCAGTTTGCGGTATGCCGCCCTGCTCTTGAGCTTGTCGCTCAACACAGGCTTGTTATGCTCCCACCGCAGGGCTCGGCGCACGTGCACATACGGCGTCGGCGCGTCCAGATAGACACTGTCCCACAGCAAGCCGAGCGCCTCCTCCCGGCGCAGTCCGAGGTATAGCCCAAGCAGCACAAACGTCTCAATATCCTTGCCCTTGACGGCAGCCAGCAGCGCGGCTCGCTGATCCTTTGTAAGCGGCTCCTTGCCGTCGGGCTTTTCGCCGCCCGCTTTCAGCCCGCGGAACGGCGACCGGGGGATAATCTCGCTGTCCTCCGCCGCGGCAAAAATCATTTTTAGGGTGGTCACGATCTTTTGCTGCGTCGCCTTGGACAGTCCCGCCGCGGCGAGCATGACGCTTTTGCCGTCGTCGGCCTTGACATCGGTCATGCGCATCGTACCGATGACCGGGCAGATGTGGTTATTGATCGCGTTGCGGTGGCTCGCCCTCCCGGACGGAGAGAGGTGCACCGTGTTGAGCTCATACCATGTCTTGGCGTACTGATAGACGCGGAGACCGTCCGCCGCCTCGGCGGCAGCGTCTGACAGCTCGGCGGCGCGGAGCGCGGCTTTCTCGCGGCACTCCGCCTTGGTCTTGCCCCAGACCTCCACGTCCCATGCGCCGGTCGCGGGGTTTTTGAGGCGCTTGCGGTATGCCTGGCGTTTCTCGCTATAGTAAAATTCGGGTGCGGCACGTTGTGCCATGCTGCCGCCTCCTTCCGGGTAGAGTTACGCGCCCCGGAGACCGGGGCGCGGAGGTCATGTATCAATCCGATAGCTTATGTCCAGATCGGCGCGGTATATCCGCCGTCCGCTGTCATTATCAAAAGTAGAGACTATGCACATGATGTTGTCAATACGCGGCATGATCTCCAGCACCTCCGGGACAACGTCGGCGGGGACGTTGCCGATCTCCATGCCGTCGACCACGACACGTAGGGCCGGCGAGCCCTGATAATCAAATTGCACCAGCTGCACGTTGTTCACGCCGGAGACCTCAAGGTCTTTGAGGTTCGCCTGACGGCTGCTGCCGTCGGCATTTTTAAACGTCACGCCCGCAACCTTGGTAGAGAGATTATCATGTGTGCGTGCATATTCTTCGCGCTCTGCCGCGCGTTTTGCCGCTCTGTCTTGCCTCTCGGCCTCTTTAGCGGCCGCCTCGGCGGCTGCCTGCTCCTTGGCTTTTCGCTCCATGATAAGCCGCTCAATGCGGGCGTCTTCCCACGCCTCGCGGGCGCGACGGACCGAAAAGAAATACCCAACAAACAGTACAAATGCGCCGATGGCGAGGACGACGGTGATTATAAACGGCAGCAGGTCTCCGCGCCAGTACGTAATTGATACCCAATTGAGGGTTATAAACATCAAGACAAGCCGCCAAGCAACACCGCCAATCGTTGCGCGCGGCTCGGAGTCGTCCTGCTGCACAGGTGCGGCGGGCGCGGCGGGCGCGGTGGTCGTTTTGGAGGCGGGTGTTTTGGGATTGCTAAAATATAGCCTCGTGCGCTTGCCGAGGCGGAACGAAAAGCCCGAAAACCTCATATCTATCCTCCAAAATCAAAATGTGCCCAGATGGGCACATTATTTTTTACCCCTGCGATCACGGATATCCTTGACCGCCATGATACAGATGTACACAGCTGCCACGCCAAAGCCCAATAGCGCGACAGCCCCGGTTAACGAAAGCTCGCCTCGGAAAAGCCCAATCATCGGGTTAAGCAGGTCGACACTGGTCATATATGCGACTAAAAACAGGATAAAGCCAGCCATGGCAATGATGATACGGTCTTTTTGCGCGTTGCTTTTATCTCCGCGCTCGATACGCTCATCCTTGAGCCTACCCTGCTCGGCAAGGTGCTCGTTCGCCTGCTGCGACAGCTCCAGCGCGCTGGGATCGTCGTTAGAGACAATATCAAAGTACTTATCCAGTGACACGCCAAGGGCGCGGCAGATCGGTCCGGCGGTATTTATTGACGGCTGTTTCGCGCCGCCGAAGAAGTTTTTGACCGTTTTTTCGACAATTCCCGACTTTTCGGCAATGTCGGCATACGTCAAATGCTGCGCGTCTTTCTGCTCCCGGCACAGCTCGTGGAGCATCTTTTTTTCGTCCGTTTCCCACGCCTCCAAAGTCTTTTTCAGTTGATGTGCCCCGCTTATGGGGCGGAAAAAGCCCGCAAAAGGGTATAACATCTCCGTTGTTGGGGCTGGAAAGTCCTGACACATCAGTGCTAATATTTAGGCACAGCAGGAGATGAGCGACAGTATCAACTGCTCAGCCCTTGACGGCGGTTGCCGCCGTCCGGGGCGTTTTAATACATATTTCCGTGCCGCATAGGCGGCGTTTATCCGCAAAAAATACGCAAAAGGGAGGGGAGAGTATCAACGACGACAGCGATGATCCATTGACACAGCAGACGCGCATCAACGAGATTTTCCGGCAGCTCACGCCGGAGAATCAACAAAAAGCACTCACTTATTTTGCGAATCTAAAAGGAGGTGTAAATAGTCCTCAAGCCGGTCTCTGTTCTCGGGGCTGAGGGCCGTAATATCAAGCATACTGCGCTCACCGTCAGTCATGACGGTGGGCTTTTTTTCGTCTCCAAGCAGATCGTCAACTGATATTTTAAAGATATAAGACATCTTTTTAAGCGATTCGATGTCCGGCGACGAGTACCCAGTCTCCCAATTGCTTATAGTCGTTTGCCCAACATTAAGCATGGTTGCAAGCTCAGATTGCTTTAAATTCGCGGCAATTCGTGCACTTTTTATGTTGTTCATATATTATCACGCCCTGCATTAAATTACCACACTATATCAAAAAAGTCTATATAATATCAAAAAAATCAATTTGGGGTATTGACATATCAAGATACTTGGTGTAATATCATATCAAGCTAATTGATATATCAAAATACTTGTTAAGCAGGTGCAAAAAATGAGAGGTCTACGCCAGCAGAGGCAGGCAGCCGGAATGTCACAGCTGCAATTAGCAATAAAAATGGGTGTCGCCCAATCGACCGTCGCATATTGGGAATCCGGCGACGCGCTGCCGAAGGTCGAACAGCTCGCACAGCTGAAAGAGATTTTCGGGGCTTCGGCTGATACCCTCATCTGGGGCAACCCCGATAATAACATTTTATCAAGTAGGGAGGAGTTGTAAATGGAGCAGCGCACCACAAATATCTACAAAAACGCGCGTCAGACTGCGGGTTTGACGCAGGAGCGCTGGGCGGAGCAGCTCGGCGTGACGGCGGACACCGTGCGCCTGTACGAGAGCGGACGCAACTACCCGTCCGACGAGGTCGCCGCGCGGATGGCGGAGGTCGCCGGTATGCCAGTGCTGGGGTACTGGCATCTCAAGCTCAAGTCGGCGCTGGCCAACGACGCGCTGCCGGACGTGGCGCGCGTGCCGCTGCCGCAGGCGGTCGTCGGGCTGCTGGCGGCAATGGACACGATACAGCCGCAGGTCAAGGAGCTGCTGGTGATCGCGCTGGACGGCATAGTCGACGAGGGAGAGACGGAGCTTTTTGAGGACATCCTCGACGATCTTGAGGACGTAGTGACCGCGGCGCTCGCGGTCAAGTACGCAGAGAGGGGCTGAGGGGATGGTATGGTACAGGCTTTTGGTCGGGCTGCTGTTCTTCGGGCTCGGCGCGCTCGCCATCGCCATCATCCTGCACGGGGCGGAGAGCCGCTGGGAGTACTGGCTGCTGGTCGGCATCGTGCTGGGGTACATGGGGCTGGCGGTGTACTGGCTGATGATGGGGGTGCTGTGATATGTCGAGGCTGATAAAAAAGGCGGAGGCCGCGGACATGCTCGGCGTGACGGTCTACACACTGGATCGGATCGTCGCCGAGGGCGCGCTGCCGATGTACAAAATCCGCGGGAGCTGCCGCTACTATGAGCACGAGGTAGAGGCTTACATAGCAGCTCAGCGGACGGTTCGTCGCGCGCCGCAGGCGCGACCGGCGAGCCGCCAGCGGCGGAGCAAACCGGGCACGGCCAAGTGCGGCTACTACCCGGGGATGAAGGTGGTGTGAGCATGTCAAAGACACCGACCTATCCCGGCTACTCGGGCAAAAAGCGGTGGCTCGTCTATCATCCGAGCCACAAGCGCCCCATTGCCGTTTTTGCGCCGACGGCACAGGCGGCAATGGTCGCCGCGGCGGGCGGCTGGGGCTGCCGCTGGCAGAGCATAGAGTTTTACAGCAACGTCAAGGTGACACCGGCGTGATGTTTTGGCCGCAGACGTTGAGCGCGTCTCGACGTCTGCCACGAGGGCATCAGCCCCGCAAAAATTTTGAGGAGGTAGTTTGACATGTTTGAGGGTAGGTATTGCATCGTCCGCGGTGATCGCTCCGGCGTATACGCGGGAGTGCTCAAGGCGAGGCAGGACAGGGAGGCCGTGCTGACGGACGCGCGCAAGATATGGTACTGGCAGGGCGCGACGTGCCTGGCGCAGCTGGCGAGCGAGGGCACAAGCAGGCCCGCCGGGTGCAAGTTTCCCGCGCCGGTGGCGGAGGTCGTCATCACGGACGCGATAGAGGTGATACCCTGCACCGATAAGGCTGAGGCGTCGATAAGGGGCGTGCGCATATGGACGCTGTGACGCTGCGTGAGTTTTTAACGCTTGAGTTTGAGGACGGCTACGGCGACGGCTACGGCTACGGCGACGGCTACGGCGACGGCTACGGCGACGGCTACGGCGACGGCTACGGCTACGGCTACGGCTCCGGCTACGGCTACGGCTCCGGCGACGGCGACGGCTCCGGCTACGGCTACGGCTACGGCTACGGCTCCGGCGACGGAATAAAGAGCCTTCGCGGCGAGGCTGTGCACATGATAGACGGCGTGCCGACGATCATCACGAGGGTGCGCGGCAACGTCGCCAAGGGCAAGATAGTGCGCGGCGACATGGGCACGGAGACGGCGTACATCGTCAAGGGCGGCAGTTGCTTTGCCCACGGCCGCACGCTGCACGAGGCGCTGGCGGCGCTGGAGGACAAGCTCTTTGAGGACATGCCGGTGGAGGCGCGTATCGACGCATTTGCGGCGGAGTTTAAGCCGGGCGCGGCACGTACGGTGGCGGATTTTTACAATTGGCACCACAAGCTGACGGGCAGCTGCACGCAGGGGCGCGACGCCTTTGCCCGCGACCACGGGCTCAAGATGGACGACGCGATGACGCCGGAGGAGTTTATCCGGCTGACCTGCGACGCATACGGCGGCGATGTGATACGGCAGCTTGCCGGGCGCTACGGCGTGACGCTTTGATGTTTTGGCTACACGGCTCAGAGACCTGAGCCGTGTTACGAGAACATTTTAAGAGGGTGGATATATGGGCGTAATCAGAGTTGAGCACACGACAGATTACACCGTCATGAGCAACTGCCACTTGCGCGACGACAGGCTCAGTCTCCGAGCGATCGGGCTGATGAGCAAGATGCTAAGCAACACGGACGACTATCAGTACACGGTCTCCGGGCTTGCGGCACGGTGCAAGGAGGGCAGAGACGCAGTGCGAAAAGCGCTGCAAGAGCTTGAGGCGGCGGGGTATCTTGTGCGAGAGCAGGGACACAGCGACACAGGCAAATTCAGCACCAACAACTACGTCCTGTACGAGCACCCTCAGTCCTCGGATAGCGGCAAGGAGCCGCCGTTGACTGAAAAACCGTCAGCGGTTTTACCGTTGACGGAAAACCCGACGCAAAGAAATACTAAGAATAAAGAAGTACTAAGTATACCCCCTATAGTCCCCCATGAGGGGGACGGTGAGGGTGGGAAGCCCAAGAGGCGGAAGCGGGCGGCAAAGGCTGTCCCCGAGTGGGAGCCGGATATGTTCGAGCGCTTCTGGGCGGCGTACCCCCGCGGGGAGGACCGCCAAGGGGCAGTGCGGGAGTGGGACAGGCTAAAGCCAGACCGCAAACTCATGTTTGAGATGAGTGCAGCGCTCGACCGGCAGAAAAAGTCGGAGGAATGGCTGCGCGGTATCGGGATCCCCTACGCCTGCCGGTGGCTCTCAAAAAAGCGGTGGACAGACAGAGTTGACGACGCCAGTCTGCACCCGGCACCGGGCGGCTGGGCGGAAAGCCGGGAGGTGCTGTGATGCATACGGACGAGATAGAGCTCGGCATACTGAGCACGATTCTGCGCCGCCCGGACAAGGCGGGCGAGGCATTCGCCGCGCTCTCCCCCGCGGACTTCGGCACGGAGGCATACCGCGACACATTCTCCGCGATGGAGAGGCTGCACGGCAAGGGCGCGCCGATCGACGCGGTGACGCTGGCGCACGAGCTGGGGGAAACCTACAAAGTCATCATCCGGCAGATGGAGCTGGTAGACGCGGTCGACCTCTCCTACTACGCCGCAATGCTCAAGGATCAGCGGCGGATGGAGCTGATACAGCCCGCGGCGCTCAACGTGGCCTACGCCGAGACGTACACCGCCGCCGAGGAGGAGATGGCCAATCTCAACTCGCTGTTCGTCGACAAAAAGCACCTGCGCGTTGTGTCCGCCATGGACGCGGCGTCCACATTTTGCGACCGGGCAAACGAGACGCGCCCGGAGTACCTGCGGTTTGGCATGACGAGGCTGGACGGCATTCTGTACGTGGAGCTCGGAGACATGATGATCGTCGGCGGGTATCCGTCCAGCGGCAAGACGCTTCTCAGCCTCCAGATGGCGGCGGAGCTGGCCAAAAAGTACCGGGTCGGATTTTTTAGCCTTGAGACGAGCCCGGCCAAGCTGACGGACCGGCTGATGTGCCATCTGAGCCGGGTGCCGCTGAAAAAGATCAAGGACCGCGACCTCGGCGATGCCGACTGGCTGGCGCTGACGCGGGCGGCGGAGCAGCTCGCCGCGCTGAAGCTTGAGCTTGTCGACGCGGGCGGCATGACCGTCCGGGACATCCGGGCGCTGTGCCTCAGCCGGAGGTATCAAGTGATCTTTGTCGACTACCTCCAGCTGATCGCCGGGAGCGGCAGGCAAAGCCGCTATGAGCAGGTCACTCAAATATCGCAGGAGCTGCACAGCCTTGGGCGCGCGAACGGTGTGACGGTGATAGCCCTCGCCCAGCTCAAGCGCCCGGAAAAGGAAAAGGGCAAGCCCATCCCGCCGAGCATGGCGGACTTTAGGGAATCGGGGCAGATAGAGCAGGACGCGGACTGCGCGCTGCTGGTGTACCCCAGCGACCCCAACGATTACCGCAGTGACCGCGTGCTGTACATCGCCAAAAACAAGGAGGGCACACGCGCCAAGTACGAGCTGGAGTTTGACGGCGCGGTGCAGACGCTGACCGAGAAGCCCAAGAGCCTCGGCGAGACGCAGGCGGAGATACGCCGCGCGTCCAGGGCGGTCGCTGCCGAAAAAGCGGCGGGGCAGGTCAAGTTTGAGGAGCTGATCGACGACAACGACGAGCTGCCGTTTTGAGGAGGGACGAGATGATCAAAATAGGCGATACACTCCGCTTCGTGCCGTCAGCATGGAGCGAGGCGGGCAAGGGGCTCGGCATACCGCGACCGGCATGGATGCAGGAGGCGGACGTCATAGGCGAGGTCGTGTACATCAACGCCGCGCATGGCTACTACCGCGTCCGCTATACCGTCCGCGCGCCGTTCGGGCGCGAGTGGGTCGGGCACGAATGCTTTAAGATGACACCGCCGCGGGTGGCCGACGAAGTCGAGCCCTCGCGTGGGAAATACAAAGGCTATAGGTCAAAAAAAGAACCGGGAGGGTCAAACAATGCGTACTGTCGCAATCTGTAACCTAAAGGGCGGCGTCGCCAAGACGACGACCGCGATTAACGCGGCGGCGATACTCGCCGCACAGCGTGCCCAAAATGTCCTTGTCGTTGACGCGGACAGCCAGTGCAACTGCACGGAGTTTTTACAGCGGGACAAAATGCACCCGCGGACGCTGGGGGACGTGCTGAGGTATCGCGGCAACGATGCCGGTGTTTACGCCCTTGAGGGTATCGAGCACAGCCGGTACGCCGGGATTGACATCCTCGCGGCGGACGACAGCTTGATGGACCTCGATCTGAGCAAGGTCGAGACCGGCGACGCCTCTGCGGCGTGTCTGCGGGAGTTGGCCGCTCACGCCGAGGCGCGCACCGACGGCAGCCCGGTGATTTACGACTGGATGATCGTCGACTGCCCGCCTGCATTCAACGCGGCCTCTGCCGCGGCGCTCCTCGCGGCGGACGAGGTGGTCATCCCGATAAAGCTTGACGCCTTCTCCCTGCGCGGCATGGCCAACATCATGCAGCAGATACGCAACATGCAGCGGATCAACCCCAAGCTCCGCGTCGCGGGCATCCTGCCCACGATGTGGTACAGGTCGGACAACATCGTCCGCGCCGAGCGCGAGCTGCGCGCCTCCGGGCTGCCGGTGTTCCCGCACATCCGCCGCACGGTCAAGGCCGACGACATGACGTTTGAGCAGGAGCCGCTGATAGTATGCTCCCCGAGGAGCGCGGCGGCAGTGGATTACAGGCACTTTGTCGAGTGCCTCATCAAGGGGGTGCAGTGATGGCCAATTTTGACCTCGCCAGCGTGCTCAAGGACGCCGGTGCCCAGATGGGCACGGGGCGCGAGCAGATCGAGTACATCGACATCGACAAGATCGACGCGGACGCCAACAACTTTTACGCGATGGGCGGCATCGGTGCCCTGATGGCAAACATCGAGCTCATCGGCTTGCAGCAGCCTATCCGCGTGCGCCCGAATCCGGACGCGCCGGGGCGGTACATCGTCGTCAGCGGGCACAGGCGCTTGACTGCGTTCCGGCAGCTCCGCGACGACAAGGACGGCGGCGAGCGCTGGGCAACTATCCCCGCCATCGTGGAGGCCTGCGCCGACAGCGCCGACTTGCAGGAGCTCCGCCTCATCTACGCCAACGCCGACACGCGAAAAATATCCGACTTTGAGCTGCGCACGCAGGCGGAGCGCGTGGAGGAGCTGCTGTACAAGCTCAAGGAGCAGGGCGTTGAGTTCCCCGGCCGCATGCGCGACCATGTCGCCGAGGCGTGCAAAATCAGCAAATCCAAGCTCGGCCGACTTAAACAGATCAAGGACGGCCTCGCCCCGGACATCAGCCTGGCATATTACGAGACGGGCACACTCAACGAGGCCGCCGCGCTTGAGCTGGCCAAACTGCCGGAGGATGTGCAGCGGGAGATCATCGACCGCGTGCGGAATATGATCGGCGGAAACGTGTCGCGGCTCGGCTCGGTGCTGGCTGACAACATGGGCAAGGATATCCTGCGACTGCGGGAGCTCGACTGCCGCAAGTGCGCGGGCGGGGGCGAGTGCATCAACCAGGCGCAGATACTGGATAAGCTCTATGCCTTTGGCTATCGCGGGTACTCGCACTGTGTCTCCGGCTGCTGCGCCACCTGCCCTGACCTCGCCACCTGCTCAATGAGCTGCCTGCGGATGAAAGAGAAAAAAAAGAAGCTCAAGGCGGACAGGAAAGCCGACCTTACGGCAAAAAAAGAGGCAGTTGAGGCGCAGAACGCCGCCACGATTTCCGAGATTAAAAAGCTCTGGCAGCGGATGGACGCGGCGTGCCGGGTGCAGGGCAAGGACTTTTTGGAGATATGCGACGCTTGCAAGCTGGACGGTCTCAGCTTTTCCGCGCCAGGCTATCTTGCCGGGAAATGTATTGACAGCATCGGCACACCAACGCCGTTTGGCTACCGCGTTGACATTGTTGCAATAAACAAACTTGTCGCTGTCGCCGATATGCTCGACGTGTCGCTGGACTATCTCCTCGGGCGGACGGATGAAATGAGGATGGGAGGTGACGACAATGACACGTAAGCGGTACATCAAGCAGCTGATGGCGGTCGGGGTGCCGCGCAACACTGCTGTGCACGCGGCGGAGGCGGCGCTCGCCACCGGCAAGAGCTATGACCTAGTATTCCGGGCGCTGATGTACTGGATTTATGGGCAACTGATCACGGAGGTCACGGACTTTATCACGGGTCGCCCGGGCGCGGAGGCGCGAGCCGATGGCTAGGTGCAATGCGCTGATGGCGCGCATGGAGGAGCATGCGCTGCGATACGCCCATGCGGCGCGGCTGCTGGAGATCGGCTTTTGCACCGACATCGCCACTATTGCCCTCGGCCGCCTCGGCTGGGGCGAGAAGCGGCTGACCGAGTTTGAGGCGGCATTCTCCGCCGCCTATGAGGAGTATGACGCTCTCCGCGAGGAGGACGGCAGCGACGACCGGGAGCAGGCTTATTATAAAGCCTGCCTCGATCGCGAGATAAAACAGTACGTAGGCAACAAATTCCGGGTGCCGTTCGACGAGCGGCACCCGGAATTGAGAGGAGGATGAGCTTGACTGACTGAGACCTACAACATCGACTGCATGGAGTACATGCGGACGCTGCCGGACAAGGCGTTTGATCTCGCGGTCGTTGACCCGCCGTATGGCATCAACTTTTCGGGACAGGCAGATAAACACGACGGCATTGTCGGCGGGGGCGGTGTGACCGCAAACAGGCACTACCACATATTCGATGACAGCAAGCCTCCGGGCTCGGACTACTTCTCCGAGCTCCGGCGTGTTTCGGACGCACAGATAATTTTCGGCGGCAACTACTTCGCGGACTTCCTGCCGCCGACGGCGTGCTGGATAGTCTGGGACAAGCGCTGCCATGATAATATGCGCAATAACTTTGCCGACTGCGAGCTCGCATGGGGCTCACCGGCACTCGGTCCAGCAAGAGTGTTCCGCTTTGTGTGGATGGGTATGATTCAAGGCGGCAAGGGACGGGAGGAACGATTCCATCCAACGCAAAAGCCGGTCGAGCTGTACAAGTGGATTTTTGCCCGCTTCGCCAAGCCCGGAGACCGCATCCTCGACACGCATCTCGGCTCCGGCTCGTCGCGTATCGCGGCGTATGATCTGGGGCTGGACTTCGTCGGGTGCGAGCTCGACCCGGTATACTACAAGCTGGAGGAGGAGCGCTTCTCCAAGCACTCCCAACAACTAAACCTATTTATTGATTAGCCGAGCGCCGTGAGGGTCGAGGGCGACTATCACGGAGGAGATATGCAAAAAAAGCTGATCAAGTCGGCTGGCCCGCTGGTCGCCGAGGCCCTATACAAGCCGCGCACCGCACCGACCGGGCGCGGACGAGGAAGGAAGTCGAATCCCACGAACGAGATGCAGAGGATCGTCAACGACAAGCTCTCATGGCAAAAGCTCAAGTGGCTGCTCGCCGCGAATTTCATCAAGGGCGACATCGTCGGCTGTTTGACATTTGACGACGACCACTTGCCGGAGACCCGCAAGCAGGTGACCAACAAACTCGGATGGTTCCGCCGGAAGGCAGAGGCGGCGCGCCGGGCGCGCGGGCAGGAGCTCGTGATGTTCTGGTCGATCGAGCACCGGCACGGAGACGGACGCTGGCACATCCACATCGTGGCCAACGCCACAGGCGGAGAGGACTACGCCGAGCTGCACCGGCTATGGGGGCAGGGAGAGACGGAGTTTGCCGCGCTGCGTGTGGACACCAAGCGCAACTATGAGACGCTGGCGCGCTATATGTGCAAGGAGGCGCGTGAGAAGGTCGGGCAGAGATCGTGGAGCTACACCCGCAACGCCAAAAAGCCGGAGACAGAGAGCTTCTGGGTGCCGGACGACACGACGCTGCGCGTGCCAAAGGACACGACGGTATTTAAGGATGTGCGAGCCAAGGGCGAGTATCAGTATATAGAGTTTGCTTATGACAACGCGCTCCGCCGCCGCAGACGCTCACCGAGGCGGCGCAGGTAGGAGAGACTGTGCCCAGATGGGCACGAGGAGAATGCACTTTTTATTTTAATTTTTCTGGCTTGAAAGCTGTATTATTCTTAGGCAAGAGGAGGCCAAACATATTGCAAACACTCAACAAATCGTGTATAATGCTAACTGTAAGGAACGGGTTCCTTGTGTGCCCGACCTGCCGACGGAATCGACACTTGATGAAGATCCCGCCGGACGCTGCGGCAGTTAACCTCTTGGTCTACTGCCCGGACTGTAAAACCGAACATCGGATAGACATCCGAGAGGGCCAGTGCTTTGAGAGCCGGAGCCAATGACAAGCGCAATGCGTGCGCTGTGTTGTTGGCTCCGGCTCTTTTGATTTTGCTCGGACGATGGAGGTGATAGCCCATGGCGAGCAAACCATTGAGACCATGCAACCATGCAGGGTGCGGCGTGCTGACGCGCGAGGGCTGGTGTACCAAGCACAAACCGCGCGAGCAGCGCAAGGCGAGCGCGGGGTATCACGGCTGGTACATGCTGCCCATCTGGACGGAGCGCCTCCGCCCGGCTCAGCTCCTGCGGGAGCCGTTCTGCCGGGAGTGCGCCCGGCAGTATCCGCCGAGTGATCCGCGCCATCGCACACCGGCGACGGTCGTCGACCACATCATCCCGCACTGCGGCGAGTGGGATGTGTTCACCGACCCAGACGATCTGCAAAGCCTCTGCAAGCGTCATCACGACATCAAAACCGCTCAAGAGCAGCGCGATAAGCGCCGTTTTTGACGCCGTTTCCGTCGCTGAGGCTACGTCCGCGCCCAAGCGTCGCGGCCGCGCGAGTGCGAGCGCGTCGCCCGCGCGATTCAAGACCGCCCCCACCCCGAAAA
>ERZ1034992.209-NODE-209-length-37411-cov-403.368883_pt1 | contig 37411 bp, 51 predicted proteins | sample MGYA00520695_ERZ1034992 | MGnify/ENA primary metagenome ERZ1034992 (study PRJEB33766, sample SAMN09781778) | gut metagenome | biome: gut microbiome | host: Homo sapiens | place: Madagascar | study: EMG produced TPA metagenomics assembly of the PRJNA485056 data...
AACGGAACGGATGGTGCTCCGGGCAAGGATGGTGCAGATGGCGCACCCGGCAAGGACGGCATTACGCCGACGATTGGAGAAAACGGAAACTGGTATCTCGGCGACGAGGACACCGGGAAGCCGTCGAGGGGTGCGACCGGCCCACAGGGCGCGACTGGGCCTCAAGGCGCGACCGGCCCACAGGGTGCGACTGGGCCTCAAGGCGCGACCGGCCCACAGGGTGCGACTGGCCCGCAGGGGCCTGCCGGTGACGACTATGTGCTGACGGATGCGGACAAGACCGAGATCGCAAACGAAGTGATCGCAGACGGGCAGGAGGTACAGCTCGGTGGAGACGTACCGGCTCCGACGGATGCGCAGGTATCCTCGGCGGTATCGAGTTGGCTGACGGAGCATCCGGAGGCGACGACAACCGTACAGGACGGCAGTGTCTCCGTCGAGAAGCTCGGGTACGGCAAGCATGTCTACGGCAGCAAGCCGTACTTTTGCAACAGTGTAGGCTCCGGCGCAGTATCCTTCGGCTCCATCGGCGTGGTCGTGCCGTGCAAGGCTGGCGATACGATCTACTGCAATTTTAATATGTCCCCAAACGGCGCGTACCAGAAGCCGCAGCTGCTTGCCGCGCTCCCGGAAAACCAATATGGCGCAATCGCGCCGATTGGAACAATCGAAAAGGATGATACGACAAAGGCGTATACCGTGCCGGCATCCGCAACAACGGCAAAGGCGATGTATCTACCGCAAAATTTTGTTGGAATCCCGGCAGCAAACAATGGGTCGGTCGAGGACGCGCTTGTGTGGATCAACAACACCATGGGGACGGACGGAAGTAAGTGCGCACAGAACGTACCGTTTGAAGATTATGATGCATGGTATCAGACGGCACAGGCAGAGCTTTTCGATATTGACGAGAGCTGTAATAAGCTCATGTATGCCTCGCTGTATCAGGCTGTTTCGAAGCTCGTCGGGGCGAAGGTCGCCGTTCTCGGTGATAGCCTGACGGAGCAGAGCGCGTGTTCGTTTATCACCAGCGCATACAATGACCGCTGGATGGAAAACGTCTTGCGGGACACTGCGCGGACAGGGGATGACGGGAAAACCTACAAAGGCTCCGGATGGTTCGCGCTGATTGCCCGGAAGTATAAGATCAAGTGGTGGTGCGCCGGACACGGAGCACAGTGGTGGTACTCCACGACCGAGCGGCCAAATGGCGCGACGGCGATGGTACGCAAGCTGATCGACGGCACGGACGAGTTCGATTACATCGTGCTGGAATACGGCACGAATGATATCCTTTCCGGCTACCCCCACATCGGCACAGCGGCAGACGAGGCCAGCGAGACGGCGACGACCAGCTGCGGCGCGATCAAGTGGTGCCTCGAGCAGCTGCAAACGCGATTCCCCGAGGCGAGCATCGTCGTAATTTTGCCGAACATCCATAGCGGCGCGAACGGAGAGGCACCAGCCACGCAGCAGGCGTATCTGGATGCGGTTATACCAATCCTCAAAAAGTACAGTGTGCGATACGTCAACATGGCCGAGGACAGCGGCATTGTCAAAAGTATGATGTATACAGATGGCGTTCACCTGCGCTGGCCGGTTGTGTCGAACAATATCACATACTACACGAACGATACCCCGGCGGTGCGGAAATTCAGCAAGTGCCTCGAATCAGTGCTCTTGCAGGCGTGAGGTGAGAGTATGGCATTAAAAACGCTTTATAAGGATGGGAAACCGCTGATTCTTGGCGGGAAAACCTTGAGGGTGGATGTATCTGCGGCAGATTCCATCCAACACGCAGATATTCCGGATTACGTCAAGGCCGAGGCGTTGGCCGTGTCGGAGAAAGTAAAGGCTGTGCTCAAGTCGGACAGCATTGTTTTTTTGGCTGTGTCGGACTTCCATCATGCAGGAGAACAGGTAGATGGATGGCAGCCGAACATCAATGCCGGAAATCTGCACGCCTGCATGGCACTCAAGGCGCTGGCATATGTCCTGCCTGAGATCGATTTTGCCTGTATGCTGGGCGATATCACTTTTGGCAGCAAAACTACAACGGAAGCGCTCTTGAAATCTCAGATCGCAGAGATTAACGGCTGGCTTGACGAGGCATACAAGGGCATTCCGCAGTTCCGCACGGTGGGAAACCACGATACCGGAGAATACAGTACGCTGGTCGGCGCGGAATATCTCTTCTCGGCCATAGGTAAATACTGCGAGGGCGCAACTTACGGTAGTACAGAATACGGCTACTGCTACCGGGATTTTGCCGATAAGAAGCTCCGTGTGATCTGCCTCAATACCTGTGAGGGTGAGACGATTGGCGGCGAGTCGGCAAGCTACATCTGCTCACCAGCACAGCGCCTCTGGTTTGCACAGACGCTCTATGATGTGGGCAGCAAATCTGATGCGGCCAGCTGGAGCGTGCTGGTGCTGGCACACTATCCGCTGGATTACGGCGGCACATATCCCATGAGCAACATCGTGAAAGCCTACGTTGAGGGCGGATCGACCACAGAAAACGGCACGGCAGTGAATTTCAGCGGACACAATGCTGCAAAATTTGTGGCGAACGTCCACGGGCACACGCACTGTTTTAGAGTGGATAAGCTCTACAGCGTAGAAAACAGCGTCGGCACGGCTTATGACGCATGGAAATTCGCTATTCCAAATGCTTGCTTTTACCGCAATAATGCCTCAGCCAGTGCGACATTCTGGGGTATTACATACGGCGATCCGACGGCCTACGACAAAACTGCCGGGACGGCGAAGGACACGGCTTTTACCGTAAACGTGTTGACACCTTCGGAGCAAGCGATTCATTCTTTCTGTTACGGCGCTGGGCGCGACCGGACAATCGGCTACGCGGCAACGGTGTATAGGAATATCACGAATTCGCTTTCTCATGTTTCGAACAGCAATGCGGCGGTATCTGTTGAGGACGGAGCGGCCTATACGGCGACGCTGACCGCAGAAAGCGGCTATACCATGGGAAGCGTCGTGATAAAAATGGGCGGCGTGGACATCACATCCACGGCCTACACGGCAAGCACCGGAGCGATCAGCATTGCCAGCGTCACGGGAGATGTGACGATCACGGCGGCAGCTACCAAAAATGTGACGTACACAAATCTCGTTCCCACGGCGGTGGACAGCTCCGGCGCATCGGCCCCGTACACGGACGGCAAATATCTCGGCTCCAGCGGCGCGGCCAGTGATATGAGCGGCTTCGTGACAACGGGATTTATCCCCTTCGACGGCGCAGCAGTGCACACATACCGCATCGCTGGTGACGGCATCGCCTGGAATACCTACGGCTGCCGCGTCGCGTGGTATAAAGCGGACTATTCGATCAAGGGCAGTGTGGTTGCCTACGATAAAATCGGCAGCAGTATCTATTATCCCACGAAAGTGGAGGATGCGAATGCAGCTGCGGCATTCAGCACGGACGCCAATGTGGCGCCGCCCAATGGGGCAGCGTTCTTCCGCGTGAGCGCAAAGGGTTCCGGCGCGAATCTCATTATCACGCTGGATCAGGAGATCAGCTGATGGATACATGCGTATGCTGCGGGCGGGCCGTGCCGGAGGGCAGGATGGTTTGTCCGGAGTGCGAAATAGAAAGCTTTGAAAGGAGTATCAAGATGGATGATGGAATTCAGGCGCAGATCGCCTCCGTGGAGGCGCGATGCAAGAGCAACTCGCACAGGATCGACGAGCTGGAGGCAGACAACAGGGCGCTGCATCAGCTGGCAACCTCGGTGGAGGTGCTGGCGACCAAGCAGGAGGCGATCGAGGAAAACGTGAACGAGATCAAGGCCGATGTGAAAAGCATCAAGGCGCTGCCGGGAAGCCGCTGGGAGGCGATCGTGAGGGGCCTTATCACGGCAATCCTTGCAGGACTGATTGGATTTGCGCTGGCGAAGCTGGGGCTGGGCTGATGCGCAGAGACAAGAAACGGTGGACAAAGGGCCGTATGGCCCGCGAGCTTGTGTACTACTGCCTGTGGATGCTCACGGCAGTGGCCACATGGGCGATGATTTTGAAAACCGCCGCCGTCCTGCTGGACAGGACATGCGATCTCAGCGACGTGCTGGTATTCGCGGGCGCGGCCTTCGGCGGGGAGCTGCTGCTCCTGCTGCTCAAGAGAGTATTTGCAAAACCAAACGATAAAGACGATGGAGGGACATACGATGGATAAGATCATCAAGCGGCTCGGGAATCTCCTGAGCGTGAAGAGCCTTGTGACGCTGACGCTGACGGCGGTATTTGCGTACATGGCCGTGGTGGGCAAGATCAGCCAGGACTTTATGACGGTGTATGCCGTTGTAATCGCATTCTACTTCGGAACGCAGAGCCAGAAGGTACAGGACGCAGTGGATGGAGGCGCAGACAATGCCGGTAATTAAGAATGCGCTCACGCCGATCAACCATCGATCGGGCGGCTGCACGCCGAAATGGATCGTCGTACACTACTTCGGTGCGCTCGGCTCTGCGGCCAGCGTGGCCGAGTGGTTCAAGAATCCGCAGGCAAGAGCCAGCGCACACTACGCCGTAGACGAGGGCGATATCATTTACCGGTGCGTCAAGGACACGGATGTGGCGTGGCACTGCGGAGACGGTACGCTGCATCCGGAGTGCCGGAACTGGAACTCTATCGGCGTGGAGCTGCGGCCGAAGAAGGTCAACACGAAGCGCGTCGGGGCGTATGATACGGACTGGTTCTTCGAGAAAAAGGTGCTCGATAATGCTGAATGGCTGATCCGCAAGCTCATGGAGGAGCACAATATTCCGGCGGATCACATTATCCGGCACTACGATGTATCCGGGAAGTTCTGCCCGCGTCCGTTCGTTGGAACGGACATGAACACCTACTATCACACCACTGGAAACGAGCAGTGGAAAAAATTCTTGGAAAGGTTTGAAGATGAAGTGGTAGAAAAGTCGAAAATGATCGTGGACGGCAAGGAGGTCGCCGTCGAACGCATCCTGAAAAACGGAACGAACTATGTCAAGGTGCGCGATATCGCCGCCGCGCTGGGCCTGAAGGTCGGCAATAAGGGCAATATCGCCGTGCTGGAGAGCAAGTAATTTTCAGCCGTCCTGCGCCGGAAGGAGGCGCAAATGGCAAGAGGGCGCGTGCAGTTACCGGATGGATTAAAAAATCTGCTGGCAAGCGATTGGGAGCGCGTCCTTGGGCAGGCGATGCTTGGCCGGGAGGATCGGGAGATCGGGAGGCTGTACATCTTGGAGCGAATGCCGCAGATCGATATCGCGGAAGAGCTGCACATGGATCGTTCGACGGTCTCCCGGCGCATGGATAAGATCATGATCGAAGCGCGCAGGACGGCGGAAAAGCTGAATATGGTATAAAAGCACCCGGTGTCAGCCTATGACACCGGGATTTTTTACGCCTTTGTGGCGGATAGGTATTCGGCGATCCAACCGCGAATCAGTTCATTCGGGGACGTGTTGTTGGCTTTTGCCGCAGCCTTAAAGGCTTCCGCGATCTCCCGTTTTAGCTTGCAGGGGATCACGGCCATGTTTTCTGCATCCCACTTGTTGCGAGTGCGCTTTTGCGCATCAGTTGGCATTCCTTGCAGCCTCCTTTTCTGAATCATAAAAAATGAATATGGATTTCTCCGCTTCTGATTTCTGTGTTGAGAAACGCGCCCTCTGGGTTCGGGGCGTTCTCAATGCTTTTTTTGCATAAATAAAGTACGATCTGCAAAGCCTGTCTGTGCGCGGCAAGCTCGGCGTTTCTCCGCTCCAAAGTTGTGATCATGGCTCTGCGGATCTCTGGATTATCATCCGATAGATTTTTCAGCGCTTCGTTTACCGTATGAGATAAGCTCGAACGAATCGTTTTTTCTACAAGATGGATTGGGATGCCGATGGTTTTGCCGGTTTCTTCGAGATACAGCAGCCGCAGCTCGTGGTCCCCGCTATTTACATCATCCTCAAGATGTACAAACACACCGTGGCACGGAGAATCAATATACCGAAAGCTGTCGGCGAATTGCACATAAAAAGATCGGTACGGGATATGGTACAGCGCCTTGCTATCGATCTCAAACTCCTCATCTTCTTGTGCAAACAATCGTTCCTGCAAAGAACGGCCGACAATAAAAACATCCTTGTTTTCAATCCATGGTGCAAGGGCGGCGATCTCTTGCGTTGCCTTTGTGGCGGCAGAAATGTTTTCGTATGTGCCAGGAGAATCGCCCATCACAATCGCCATTGCCGCGGACATTGGTGCATAGCACCATTGATTCCATCTCGGAAGCCCGTTCTTGCCGTTCATTTCATGGAACCGTTTCATTTTCTCCCAGGCATCAGGGTATTCTTCTGTTACTCTCTGCAACAGAGCAATCGGAGGATATGATGGATCAATTCGCATTCTTGATCTCCTTCACCTTTTCCTTGTACGCTGCCAGCGCGGACTTGTAGTTTTTTATGGCTGAAACATCTTCATCAGAAATACTTGTTTCCGTATTATCCAGGTAAATGCGCCAGTTTCCGGGCCTTCCATAGAATTTCCCGTTCCAGCGTCCTGCCGGGTAGCATACAGGGCGTTCCGGCTTTTCGAGCGCTGCTATTGCGCTCGCAACAGCGGCGTCGTCTTCTGCGAGGTGCTTTGCCATATCGCAGAAGAGCATATGATCCATCTGCGTGAAAGAGTTCTTGGATTCGAGTTCAGGGATGATCTCTTTCAGCGAGCGGATCGCATCGGAAACAGCAGAGGAAACGGCTTCTGAAAATTCTTTTGCAGTGGTATATTTGGGCGCCGGAAGTTCCTTGCTCCAACACGCGTTGAATCGAGTTCCCATATCCAGGATGCCGGACAATCCTGTTTCAAACGGAACATCCCAGCGATAGCCGCGAGATTTGAGTGCATCCTTCACGGGCCGGGTGTTCCCGGTAATTGAGATCACGATCTGCGCATTGAGAACATCAAGCCCAACGAGCGCCGTGATCGGGTTCTTCGATTCTTCGGAACGCATACGCTTTGCGTAGCAGGCGGGGCATTCCGTATAGTGGTCTGCCGCCCACAGCGCCCAGCTATCAGCTTCGGCGCGAAGCCCTTTGTTGGCCGTTCTCGTAAATTCTGTTCCGCATGTTTCACATTTGCAGTAAGCTGTTGCTTTTGCCATGATATTTGCCCCCTCATTTTTATTATACTGCTCCAATGCGGTTGCACCGGAGCAGTTTTTGTTGGAATGGAATGTGGTGGATCTAAAACTCAGATCTTCTCACCGCAGCATACGCGATACTGGATCTCTGCGGGTATATTGTGTTCAGTCCGCCCGCAATACCAACGGGAGAGGATCTCTCCGCTATCATCGTAGCTGGCTTTTTCGGCCAGCTTAAGAAGCCGGCTTGCAGAGTTCGAGCGGTGGAAGAAAAACATCTGGCCGTTCTCGTCATATGCCTTAAAGAAGTATTTATACTGTTTCATTTTGTGTTCCTCCTGCATTCATTTTTGGTCTCCGGATCTCGCCTTGTTTTATCTTATGGCTATATTATATACTGTATTACCGTATATGTCAAGCGCAATTTGCAAAAAACTGAAAATAAATCGCACAAAAACGCTGCACAAATGCACACAAATGCATCCCTTAGATTTTCGGGCAAGCGCATAATGAGGATAGGAGCTGGCCAGCTTACTATTTTATCGGAGGTACTACTATGGAATACGCAAGCAAGGGACTCGCGGGGACTGCGCTGGGCTTCGGCATCGGCGGCGCCGCAATGAGTCTGGCAAACGGAGGCCTCGGGAATCTGCTCGGCGGCCTCGGACAGGGCAACCGCTCTGCCACCGTGGATGCTGCTGCCATGGCGACGCCGGCAATGACGGCACTGGCTGCCGCGCTCGCCGCCAGACAGCAGGCACCGACGTGCAGCGAGAACATGCCGGTCACGCGCTACGATCTCGATCGGGAGCAGAAGCTGGCCGCGAAGGACAGCGAGATCGCGCTGCTCAAGGCCAACACGTACAACGACGGCAAGATGCTGGAGGTGTACGGTTATATCGACAGGCAGCTCAAGGACGTCCGTGAGGCGCTGTGCAAGCAGGCCGTCCACAACCAGCGAACCGAGGACAGTTTCACGCTGGTAAAGCAGGACGTCGAGTCCGTCCGCAAAGAGGCGCTTGACGCAGTGAAGATGGAGGCAGAGCGCCGCTGCTGCGGTGACAACTCTATCGTCACCTATGTTAACGCTACCTTTTATCCCAAGCAGGTTGCGGACGTTACCACTGGCACCGCAACTACGGCGCAGACGCTCTATAACCCGATCCAGCGCTGCTGCAACAAGTAAACCAAAGGGGCGGCAATAGCCGCCCCATCCTTAAAGGAGGAAATCTGCAATGACAGTGACGATAGATCAGGCCATGCGCGGCGCGATGCGCTACGCAGACAATGAGGTCATCCCGCACCTGCCGGGCGGCAAGGGCATCGGGGCCGGGATCATGCTGGCCCTCATCATGGAGGGCAGCCGCGAGAAGATCCTCGCGCTGCGCGAAAATCCGGCGGTGCAGATGATGAGCGTAATGGACGAGGCCGGGAACATCGACCTTGACCGGCTCTATAATGCGGCAAGGCCGCGCTTCGACGGGCAGAAGCTGCCGGTAACCGTGCCGATCATTGGGGAGCTGCGCTTTGACGTGAGCGATCTCGATAAGCTTTACAGATACATACAGGAGGCGTGAGCATGAAAGACTACATCAAAGGACTGTACGCGCGGCTGGAGGAGCTTTCCGAAAAGCCGCTGACGCTGGGACACATCGAAGAGGCTGATGCCGTGGCGGCCCTCCTGTGCCGCCTGCATAAGCTTGGTGGCATGGATGGAGAACATTTTCGTGAGTCCAAGAAAATGGCGGAATTCTCCCGAGAAGATGCCATGCGCTGGGCGGAGCACATGCAGAACGCCGACGGAACAACCGGCCCGCACTGGACGATGGAGCAGACTTCCGCCGTCGCGGATGCGAGCGGCATCCCGCACGACATCCCCCGCTGGGCGTGGGGTGTGACCATGAACATGATGTACTCGGACTACTACGACGTGGCGCGGAAGTTCGGAGTCAACGTGCCGGAGTTCTACGCGGAGCTGGCGCGGGCGTTCTTGATGGACGAGGATGGCCCCGGCCCGGAGGAAAAGCTTTGTGCGTATTACAGGTGCATTGTGAAGCAAAACCGTTAGCATTTTTCGTTAGCATTTTGTGTTCTGAGCGCACAAAATTACTTGCGTAAATATAAAATATTTTCTGCGTTCACAGAAAGGAGAAAGTGCCCAAAAGCATTGATGCACAAAGAAAAGCCCGCAATCTCAATGGATTGCGGGTTCCCTTTTTCTGGTGGAGCTGAGGGGAATCGAAGCCCTGTCATGAAACTCACGGCCATTGGGAAATGGTCGCTTTTTTAAAATTTAGCATTATAGTTAGCATTCTCTGCTTTTTTTGGGGCTTCTTCCGGCTGCGGGTCGATAATGCTCAGGTAATAGTCGTCCATCTGTTTTTCGGCTGCAAGCCGCGGCGCGGTGAAGGTGTGCGTATAGACCGTTTTCATGGTGTGGCTTGTTTTCCAGCCGCCGCCCTCCTGCAAAATCTCCGGCTGGATCTGGAGCCGTGCGCCCTCCGAGGCATAGGTATGCCGGAGTTTATGAAAGCTGCTCTTGGGGAGTCCCGCTTTTTCCAGAAGGCGCTGGTAGCGTTTATTGATCGTCTGCGAAGTCTTGGTACAGATAATATCTCCATCAACTTGATCGATCAGCCGCTGGATGTACGGTGGGATCGGTATGGTCCGGACACGGTCCGGCTCTTTAGCATGGTCCTTCCGCACCGGCTGCCCGCCGATGTCCACTATTGTTTCGCAGACGGTGAGCTTTCCGGCGCGGATGGATTTTGATTTTGTGAGGCCGCGGATCTCCGACATGGAAAGGCTCAGGCGCGCTGCCAGCAGGCACTCCAGCTCGATCGATGAGCCTTTTATGGCGGGATAGATCTCAGCGAAGCTGAGAATTTCGACGGGCTTCTTTTTGATCTCCGGCAGATCCGGCTGCTCATCCAGCGCGACATGGTTCCGATGCAGAACCGTCGAGATCAGCGCCCATGCCTTATTGATCGTATTGGCGGAAAGCGGCTTCCCGCGCCTGCTGACACGGGCTTCTTCGGCATAGATCGCATCATTGATGCGATCGACATCGATCTTGCGAATCGACAGATCCATGATCTGCTGGAAATACTGGTCGCGGATCTTCTCATAGCCCTGGATCGTGCTCGGGTCAAGCCCGGCCCGCTTTTTTTCGATGTACGTTGTCATAGCTTCACGCAGTGTTATGTCCGATCTCGTTTTAGGCTGTTTTTCGGCGCGGTGCTGGGCCTTGATGAGCTGCGCCTGTTTGATGCAGTCGGAGCGCGTGAGGGCGGAGACGGGGATGCTCTCGCCGCCAAGGCGGAGCTGGATGAACCATGTGCCGGATTTCAGCTTTCGAGGTTCGGGGACTTTCATAGCGCACCACCTCGCAGGCGCGCAAAGGCGCTTGCCGCTGCGGCTATTGGCTCGCGTATCCAGCCAACGTCGGGGTTAGACAGATCGATAAGGAGCGCGCCCATGGTCAGCAGCACCAGTATACTGAAGATCCACGCAAGCGCCCGGTATGTTGCGAGCTGCTCCCGCGCGTGCTTCAGCTCCAACGCCGATATCTCGATTTTTGTATTGGCTTCCTGTAGCTTCTGCGTCAGCTCCTGCACAGCCTGCTGAAGCTCCGTCGGATCGGCCTGGGCGTCGATGTCGCAGCAATCGTCCAGCGAGACGCGGAGCATTTTGCAGATAGGGCCTACCGTTCCCAGCGGCGGGTCTTTTGTCGCGCCGCGTAGGAAATTGTTGACGGCGGATGGGCTGAGCCTGGTTTCATCGACGATATCCTGATTCGTAATTTTAGGGTACGCGCTGTTTTTCGCTTTCTGGCATGCGTCTACAACTTTTTGATTCAAAAAATCACTCTTTTCGGCAAAATGTTAGGATGTGAATATGGAAATTCGATGGTGTGCCTTGTAATATTTACCATGTTCGGCGTATGGTATGACTACAGGCGCTCCCAATCGTCTGGCCACAAAAGCCCCGTGCCGACGCAGGCACGCCGGTACGGGGCAATCTCATGTGCGATCATCACATCAGCCTCTTTCTCAATATCAGCCCGGTGGTGTCAGACTTGGACACCGTCTATGGATGGCATTTCCCACAAGGGCTATAGCCCCTGCTTATCATCTCGTCACGTGTGCCGGTAGCGGTTGATCGGTTCTTATCCTTGATGTGGTCGGCGCTGGAGCAGCCAATCACGTGGAATACCTTCGTATTTGTGTTCAGAATATACGAATGGGTAGTTTGTTCGCTTATATCTTCGGTCGCGTCCGTTTCAATGTCCTCATCCGCGTAGGGATTCCCGCCAATGCTCTCATAATATGCGGCAGCGGCCTCCGCCTGCTCTTCCTCCGTGTAATACAGGTTGTCAGTATCCGGCGTCGTAATGTTGGCAGATGTCGCTTGATCCTCTTGCGTCAGTTTCAAATCCGGAGCATATTCCTCAACGTTGCTCGTATTCAGCCGCTCACCGCTCGGCTCTTTGCTTACGTGAGGCACCTTCTTCAGCAGGTTTGATATGGCGCCGATCAGTATGAAAGCGAAGCAAACAATTGCAAGGACTCTAATCCATAGCGGCCGTTCCCGCACCTTCTGTGTGGAGTTGTCTTGTTGTTGGGCCATGTCGGAATTGGACACTGCTGCACACGTTCCGGCAGCCACAGCAGTCCATAGGTGGCGTTGCATCTTACGCTTCCGGCCATCTTTTGTAGTCGGGATACCAGTTGCCCGCGCAATACGCTGCTTTGCAGCAGTTATTCCCAGCGCACGATTGAGTGAAAACCCTGGAATAAGCGATTTCTTTCGGCTCATAGCACATCACCTGTCCATAAAACCGGACTTATTGCGCGCCCGGCTGTAGAAATTTCATGCAGAAAATTGTAAGTTCTGGCAATTGATATTTTAGAACTGTCGTTCTAAAATGGAAAATACGAAAAAGAGAAAGGAAGCGCGAAATGTTTGACGAGCTTGTAAACGATCTGTTGTCGCTGACTCCGGAGGGACTCAGTCTTTTTTCCGCGTATATCGCTGCTTTAGAAAGTCGAGATACGCCCGCGCTTCTAACTGCGCCGTTGGCGGTAATTTCATAAACGCCTGCGCTACATCGTAAACCTCGTCGGGAATCCCGATGGGGTTTTTTGTTTCCTCGTCTGTGCCCATTAGCGTCGCAACCGTCGTTCCCCAATGCTGAGCCAGTCGCTCAATCTTGGCGTATGGCGGTTTAATTTGCCCAGTTTCATATTTTGTGTAAGTAGTCCTGCCAACACCGAGAAAATCTGCAATATCTTGCTGGGATTCCTGGTGCAAATCTCGGAATCTCCTGAAATTGTTCATTCAAATCACCTACTATTCCAAGTATAAGTGAACGTGCGTCACAATTCAATTGTGATTTTAAGTAACTTTCATGTTGACAAACGTGCCTCTGTGTGCTATATTGCAGATAGTGATTATAAATCACAAATTGCCGATGTATGTTATTTTGGAGGGAGGGATAACCACGAAAAAACTTGCACTTATGCGCGAACGCGCAAAGCTGACCCAGCGCGAGCTTGCCGACGTCCTCGGCGTCGAGCGCAGCACCGTCGCCAAATGGGAATCCGGCGCTGCATATCCCCGCGCCTCGCAGCTTCCGGCGCTGGCCAAGGCGCTGGGCTGCTCGATCGACGAGCTTTACAGCAGAGAGGAGGAAAGCGCCTGATGAGTCGAGAGGAGAGGGAGAACCAGAGCTTTTTATGGCGGCTGATCGTATGCACGATCGTGCTTTTGATCTGCACCGTCCGCATTCTGGATATCATCGGTATCATTTGAGAGGAGGACTATCATGCCAAGGCTAAGAGTCGAGCGCACGACGGATTACCGGCTGACGGCAATGATCCGCGGCGAGATGGCCGCGCAGTCGGTGCCGGTTGCGACGGCATGCCGCTATGCGGGCTGCTGTACGAACACCCTGTACAAGATTTTCGAGTCGCCGACCGCATACATGGACAAGACGCTGCGCCTGATGCGCGGCCTGCACATCCCCATTGAGTCGGTGCGCGAAGCGATCACCTACCCCTATTGAGGAGGTGAGAGAGATGGAGAAAAAGGAAACCCGATTTGTGACGGACGCGGACGATCTGGCGATCATCCGGCGCTGGCGCGAGCTGAACGGCATCACGCCGCAGCAGCTGCCGCAGTCCGCCTGATAACATTATCCCACAAAATTGGAGAAAAAGACATGGAACAGGAATACACAAATATCTGCCGGGCGTGCAGGAATGCTGCGCATCTGAGTCAGGAGCAGTGGGCAGAGGCTCTTCATGTATCCGTCGATACGGTCAAGGGCTGGGAACGCGATATCCGCATCCCGTCAAACTATCACGTCTGCCTGATGGTGGATCTGTGCGGCGAATCGTGGTATGCGTACAAGCACCTGCGCCAGACTTCGGACTGCCTGGGCGTGCTGCCCGATACCGAGCGCCAGCCGCTGCCGCTGGCTGTGATCCGGCTGGTCAACCGCATTATTCGCTTTGCCGACCGGAACCGCGACAAGCAGCTGCTTCAGATGGCCGAGGACGGCGTAATCGACGAAAAAGAGCGCCCGACCTACGAAGAGATCGTGCGCGAGTTGAATGATATCATCGGTGCGGCGTATACGCTGCGCTATGCGGAGGGTGCCGGCCATGCGGAAAAATGAGCATAAAAAGAACCGCCCGGCTGCTGCGAACAACCGGACGGTCGATTCCGAAAGCGGAATCATGAAAGCATATTCAGTATATCACCAGTTTCGCAAAAATGCAAGGGTGGGAGGTGAAAAGTTTTGAACGAAGATTTTCGGGCCTTCTGGGCAGTCGTGCCTGCGACGGTCCTGTATGACGACTCCATTCCTGCCAACGCGAAGCTGCTGTATGGGCAGATCTCCACGATGACCGGCTACACCGGCGAGGGCGGGTGCTGTGCCGCGACGAATGCGCAGCTTGCCGGGCCAAACAAACTGTCCGAGGATTCGGTCAGCCGCCTTATCAAGGCGCTGGAAAAGGCGGGCCACATTGAAGTCCGGTATGCCCCTGATCCGAAGGACGGGCACCCTGTCCGCAGCATCTATCAGGTGCTGCAAGCGCCACCCCTTACCGGCAAAAATGCCGATAAGCTTATCGGCAAAAAAACCGACCCCTTATCGGCAAAAAAACCGATGAGTAATGTATTAGATAATAATATATTACCCCCTAAAAGCCCCCCAAGGGGGCGGCGCACGAAATCAACCGCAGAATGGAAGCCTGAACGCTTCGAAGGCTTCTGGAAATTCTACCCCAGAGGTGAAGGACGACAAGCTGCAATCCGAGCATGGGACAGGCTCCAGCCTAGCGACGAACTAATCCTGCGCATTGGCCGGGCCTTGACCTTGCAGAAGGCGTCGCCGGAGTGGCAGGCCGGAATCGGCATTCCCCATGCATCGACGTACCTTAACCAGCAGCGCTGGACCGACGAGAAGCGCGAGATCACCGAGGCCGCTCCTGTGCAGGCATCTGAGCCGACCGGGGCTATTGACACCAGCGGACTGAGGTTTGTGTGATGGCTGCAAGCAGAGAAGCGCTCTTGAATGCGCAGCTTGGTGTCATAGGCTCGATGCTGATTGACGACCGCACCGTCGGCATCGCGCTTCAGGCCCTCAAGCCAGAATATTTCGATAGCTCATACCGCACAATCTTCGAGGCAATGCGCGGGCTGTTCCAAGCCGGCCGTCCGGTTGACGCTGTTACGGTCCTTGGACAGATTGGCGAGGACTACACGGATCTGCTCAGGCAGATCATTGAGTTGACGCCGACGGCGGCCAACATTAAGGCGTACATCGCCGATCTGAGGCGGCAGGCGCGAATTCGCCTGATGCAGGAAGCGGCCTCGGAGATCCTGACCGCTGACAATGAGGACGACATCCGGCAAATGCTTGACCGCATAAACGCTGTCATGGTGGACCGGCCGGGCGTGCGTACCATGACGATGCAGGATGCACTGACCGATTTTTACAAGCGGCACGACCCGGCGGTAAAGCCTGTCTATCTGCCGTGGAAATTTGAGAAGCTCAACGACCACCTGCGCACGATGCGCGGCGACTTTGGCATCATCGGCGGATACCCCTCGGACGGCAAAACGACACTCGCGCTAGCGACCGCTCGCGAGCAGGCAAAGACGAAGAAAGTCGGCTTTTTCAGCTTTGAGACGGACTGCGAAAAGCTGGCAGACGCAATGATCTCCGCGGCGGCGCAGATCGGCCTGCCGAAAATTCAGCTGAATGCCATGAACGACCATGACTGGGATACTCTGGCGGCAATCAGTGCCGATTTCGGCGGCCGCAACCTCGATCTGATCGAGGCGGCAGGCATGACGGCCGGGGATATCCGAATGTACTCGATGGCAAAGCACTACGACGTGATCTACATCGACTATTTGCAGCTGATTGAGGCATCGGACAAAACACCGTGGGGCAATCAGGAGTACGCACGTGTCACTGCCGTTTCGCGGGCGCTCAAGCAGTTCGGGCGTCAGGGCGGGCCAACAATCATCGCGCTGTCCCAGCTCGGACGGCCGGAGCCAAACAAAAAGACCGGCAAAATTCCACCACCCACAATGTCAAGCCTGCGCAGTTCCGGTCAGATCGAGCAGGACGCGGACTTCATTTTGCTGCTCTTCCGCGAAAACCAGAAAATCGTGGACTGTGATCGCGTTGTTACAGTTGCGAAAAACAAAACCGGAATCGCTGGGAATTCGTTTTATCTGCGATTCAACGGCGAGACGCAGACCTTCATGGAGTCGCGCCGCGATTGGACGCCTCCGAAGCAGACGCCTGCGGAGGAGGCTGCGCAGATCGGATTTGATGAGCTTCCGAGCGACTTCCCTATCCCATTTTGACGAAAGGACGAAATCATGAAAGCAATTGCAATTTTGAATCTCAAGGGCGGAGTCGGGAAGACCGTGACCGCCGTCAATATGGCGCACATTCTGGCGTCGGAGCACAAACAGCGGGTGCTACTGATCGACTGCGACAGCCAGTGCAACGCTACCGAGTTTTTCGGCCTTGCGCCGACGGAATACGACGTCACGCTGGACGCCGTGCTGCTGGGCGAGTGCGAGCCGTATTACGCCGAGAACATTACGCCAACGTCGTACAGCGATCTGGACATGATCCCCGCGTCGGACGGGCTTATGGATCTGGACATGTCGCACATCGCGGACAAGCGCGTGCGCGGCCGGGTGCTGGCCGATATGTGCCGCTGCATCCGGGAGGACGATGCGTATGACTACGTGATCTTTGATTGCCCGCCTGCGTTCAATGCCGCCAGCGCGGCGGCACTGCTGGCCTCGGATGAGGTAATCATCCCGATCAAGCTGGATGCATTCAGCCTGCGCGGACTCGCAAATGTCAGCCGCCAGATCGACAACATTCGCCGCATCAACGGCAATATTCGCATTGCAGGCGCGCTCATCACGATGTGGCGCAATGTGCCGGTTGTGCTGGAGGCGGAAGCGAAGCTGCGGGAGTCCGGCGTGCTGCCTGTTTTCCAGACGGTTATCCGGCGCACCGACAAGGTGGACGAGATGACGTTTAAGCAGGTGCCGATCCTCGTCTCATCGCCGTACAGCGCGGCGGGGTATGATTACCGCAATTTCGTCCAGGAGCTGCTGGAGCCGCAGATGACGATGGAGGACGTGAAGGGAGGCGCGGGCGATGGCATTTGACGTGAGCAGCGTATTTGCCGAGGAGCTGAAGAAAGTGTCCAAGTCGGACGCCGGAAAGCGGCTGACCGAAGTAGACATCGACGATCTGGTGAGCAATGAGGCAAATTTCTATGCCGTGGATACGGACAAACTGGAGGAGCTGAAAAACAGCATCGCGCTGTCCGGCATCATGGATCCGCCGACCGTCACCGAAACAGAGGATGGGAAATACCGCCTGATCTCCGGCCATCGGCGCACTGCTGCCGTCCGGGCGCTCGTCGCGGAAGGGCGTGCAGATCTCCGTAAGGTGCCTGTTTTTGTCCGCAGTCCGCGCAGCGCGGCAATGGAAGAGCTGGAGCTTATCATGGCGAACTCCACGGCCCGCGTGCTGAGCAGCGCGGAGGTCAGCCAGGCGGCGCAGCGCGTGGAGCGGCTGCTCTACGAGCTGAAAGAACAGGGCGTGGAGTTTCCCGGCCGGATGCGCGACCATGTAGCCGCCGCCTGCAACGTCAGCAAGACGAAGCTCGCCAACCTGCACGCGATCGAGAGCAATTGCATCGCGGACTTCCGGAAGATGTGGGCAGACGGCAAGATCCCGGATGCGACGGCTTTGGAGCTGTCACGGTGCGACACGGCGTTCCAGATGCGGATGCGGGACGCATTTGCCGGGCTGAAAAGCTTCCCAACGGCAGCAAGCATCGAGAGCCTGCGCGATATGCAGAAAAAGGGCGCGAAGTGGCAGCCCAGCGCGTGCCTGCACTGCCCGGATCGCCGTCTATGCCCGTCCTCGCGTGACGACGCCGTGCTGCGGCACGATGCGACGTGCTGCTCGTTTGAGCCGAAATGCAAGGGCGAAATGTGCTGCATGGATTGCGAGTACGGCGCGAAGGCGCGTGGATGCTATGACGTCTGCGACCAGATGTGCAGCAGGGCCAAGCAGTACCGCGCGGACAAAAATACGGAAGCCAAGGAGAAAGAGGCCAGCGCCGAGGAAGCGCGCCAATGTTGGCGCCGGAATAAAATCCAGTATGCGGCACAGCGGATCGCCCGTGCGGCAGATGCTGCCGGGTGCGATGATACGCTGAAGCTCAAAATTAAGGCGTTTTCCTATTATACGCCATTATCGCTTGCGACGATTCGCAGGTGGGCGAATGGAGAATTTGGCGATACGCATTTTCACGATACAGATGTGATCGCCGTGGATGCGCCGCAGATCCCGGAAGTCTGCCAGCAGCTCCACTGCTCGGCGGACTATCTGCTGGGAATGACGGACGAGCTGACGCCGCATGCGGTGCCCAAGTCTGACACCGGAAACGGGTGGCAGACCGGAACGGACTATCCGGACGGGATGATCCTCGCCGTGTTCTGCTTCCCCGGAAGCAACGATATCCGGCAGCTCATGTATGCGAAGGATGGCAAGTTATATTTTTCACGCAAATGCACCACACGCGCGGAAGAACAACCGGTGCTCTGGCTGGCGATCCCGGCGATCCCGGCGATCCCGGCGATTCCGGAGGAGGCTGAAGTCGATGCGGAGGACTGATCTGACGGGCATGGAGTTCGGCAAACTGCGCGCGACCGAATACGCGGGACGAGACGGGCATGGACACTCGCTCTGGCTCTGCCGGTGTGCATGCGGGAATGAGGCGGTGGTTCCGGCATGGAGGCTCAGAAGCAAGAAAACGCAGTCCTGCGGCTGCTCCCACTTTGCGAATCGTGAGAACCGGCCCAAGCCAGAGAAGCCGCCGCGGAAACGGGCTGAGCGCGCGCCTGTCCCGCGTGCGGTCAGCCCCTGCTATAACGTGTACTGCGAGTATCGCAACAACATCCCCCGCGGCGGCGTGTGGAGCTGCACGAATCGAAAATTTTGCCCGGACTGCCAGCGCGTCCGGAGCAGCGAGAAAGGAGATCGCCATGCCTAATAAAATCAGCACTGTCCGCGAGTCGCTGTACCGCTGTATCGATACCACATTTTGCTGTGAAAAGTGCGCTTATCGGGGAAAGAGTAGGTGCATGCGGGCGCTAATGATCGATGCATTCGATGCTATCGGTGCCCTGAATCGAAAAAATGATCAGCTTCGGACTCAGCTTCGACAGGCCGCCGCAGGCGCAGACCGTCTTTCTGTATTTGAGCGCATCGCGCAATATTTTAGGAGGAGGCGCCGCCATGACAAGTGAGGAAATCGTGCAGGCGCTGCGGTGCTGCGCGAAGGGGCTTGGACACGACGACGCGTGCGAAAACTGCAAGGTCGGAGAGCTCTGCGCGGCAATCAAAGCGCAGCTGGCCGCGTGGGAGAAGGCGATGGAGGGCGAGACATGACCAGAAAACGTGCAAGAAAGATACTTATGTCCATCGGCACGAGCCGGAACCATGCAAACTGGGGGCTGACGGCAAAGCCGCGCTGGAAGACAAACGCCGGTGTGGTGGAGGACACGCTGACGATCACCCTGTACGCGAAGCTGCTGCGGGCAAGAATGGAGGGCAAGAAGGATGGCTGAAACATACTGTACCGCATTTATGGAGGACTTGCCGCCTGAAAAGCAGGCTGAGGGTCTGGGCGTTCAGGCCGCCGTAATCCTCGGCGAATGCTTCCGGTGCAAAGACTATGCACGATGCTCCACAGACGAGACGTTCAAGTTCCCGGCAGATGCCGCCTGCATGGTGCGCAGGGATATGGTTTTGAAGGAATGGGGATTGGAGGACAAGAAGGATGGCTAAGTGCATAACAAGCGAACAACTGGAGGAGATAATGGCCGCGGCGGAAAGAGGACTCGATGAATACAACGAAGTACTGCGGCGGATCGCCGGAATCGAGGTAAGAGAATATACCTCATACCAGTATTTTGATGAACGCGGCGACTACGTAGGCGACGACAACGAGATGCTGCTTGAAGATATACTGGCTAACGCAGGTGTGGAGGTGCACGATGTCTGACGAATATATCAGGCGGGATACTGCGCTGCGGGCGGTGACGAGGCGCTACGGCGCGTGCCGCAGTCCGGCACAAAACCGGCTGCTCGATGAGATCAGAAACGAGATCAGGAGAGCGCCTGCCGCCGACGTTGCGGAGGTGGTGCGGTGCAGGGATTGTGCCAAGCATTACATTGTACTGGGCCGCGATATGTGCGCGAAAAACGCGAGCGGATTAAAAGATCATTTGATTGGCTTATCTGCGACGCTGCCGGACGCTTTTTGCAGCCGAGGCGTGAGAAAGGATGGAGGTGAAAACGATGTTCCAGGTTAAGCTTTTATCGGGTGGTGTGTTCACGGTGTATGCCGTCCAGCCGGAGGCAGGAATGTTTCTGATTTACCGCAACGATGCATGGGAATGGATCGATATCCCGCAATGCAGGCCGTACACATATCCGTTCCCGATGGTGACCAAAAATTTCACGGAGGGCACGACATGAGCTACATGCAGAAGCTGGAGCAGCTTGCTCAGACGAATCTGGACATTGGGTTTAACGCCGGGTTCCAGGCAGCGACAGATCTGTGGATGCTCGCGCTGGCGCAGGAGGGCTTCGGCCAAGGGCGGATGCGGCGCACAGCACACGGTGTGGCACAGCTTTATCGTGAGTTTGGACATGCGTGGCGAAACGAGCCGGAGTCCGACTATGCGCAGGAGCAGATTGACCGCGTTCTGAAGCCGCTCTGCGGCGAGGAGTTCGTGCCGTTCCGCGAACGAAACGAATGGGTGAGGAAACTGAAATACGGGAAAGGAGCGAAGAAATGACGAGAAAAAGAGCCGCTAAGCTACTGATGGCGCGTGGGTGCAGCCGGAACTGTGCAAATTCTCTTATGCGCGCAAAGCCTCCCGGGCGTAGCAATGAGAGTCATTACATCCGCATTGCATTGGCTCGCCGTCTGCGAGATAGCGCTTTAGCCTTCGCGCGGCTGTCAGCCGTGGCCGCCGCCGCGCGCTGTGCAATGTCCCGATTGGCGCAGGCTATAAACGAAATCAAAGGAGGGACTGGACTGTGACGCCAAGAGAGATCGAGTTCGTAGCCAAACAGGAGCGGCGGCTCTGCAAGGTTGGCCACGAGCTTGGATATTTTCATCGCTGGGACGATACGCTTCTCGGCGGTGTGGCGGCCGTTGTAGAATTCCCGGACGGCGTTCGACGTGTCCTTCTCGGCGACATTGCTTTCTGCGATGAGGAGAACGCAGCCTTGCAGCACATGAATGAATACCACAGAATGGAGCTGATGCCGAATCAACAGGGTGATTGAACTGCGCGCGGGCAACCGCGTTCGCGCAATTGAGCTTGCATCACGGCCACCGAGGACCGGTGGCCGTGCGGCAAAGCAATTTGAAACCAGCCTCGTTCAGGAGGCCGTCAACATTAAAACCGCATGTATGCGTCTTGAGTTCTTATTGTATGCAAACTTCAGCCCGCAAGACTGGTTTGTGACACTCACTTATGATGCCGAGCACTTGCCGCCGAATTATGAGGCAGCGCGCAAAAATGCACCGGCCTACTTCCGCAAGGTGCGAGAGGCGCGCCGGGTAAGGGCGCTGCCGTTCGGATATGTCTATGTCATGGAGGGTATGCACGGCGATCACCGCATCCACCATCATTTCGTGATCCAGCGGGCGGACGGCGACGAGATGCTGCTCCGCTGCTTCTGGCAGAAGGGATCGGTCGATACCCGGACGATTGAGGACTTCGGCGGCTACCGCAAGGTGGCGAGGTATCTTACCAAGGAGCCGAGGAAAACCGGGAAGCTCCGCGTCGGGCAGCGGATGTGGACGCCGAGTAAGGGCCTCATTAAGCCGGAACGGCTGGACGTCGAGCTGCCGCCGGGCGCGCACTATTCTCCGCCGGACAAAGCTATCCCGTTCGAGGGCGAGAAGTTCCCGGAGCGCATCGACAACAGCTTCGGAAGCTATGTGCTGTACGACTATGAAATCCCGGAAAACTGAACATTGCATTTACAATTTTCCCTTGAAACAACCTATAAATAATCAGAAAGGTGGAACAAAAGTCTTGCAAAGCAAAAACGCGCGTGATATACTATTGGTGTCAGCAGGCGGCAAGCTGGTCTGCCCGCTGTGCGGACGGCCGACGCAGCAGCGTGTGCTGCCGACGACAACGCTGACAGACTTCCCGCTGTACTGCAAGGTGTGCAGACGCGAGTCCGTCGTAAACGTGAATATGAGCCTGAGCCAGAGCCTTTGCGCCAGCGCCTGCGCCAAATGATTTGACCGTGTGAACGGTAGATCGTTTGGCGCTTTTGTTTTGCAGCCGAGGTGATAGCCGGATGGCATGAGCGCCATGATCTCCGTCGTGAGGTCATGGCGCTTTTGCTTTATCTGCGATGCTGGATGAAAGGGCGGTGATCCCAGACGGACTACAAGAGCAAGCGATGGCTGCGCCTGCGGGATGCAATCCTGCGGCGCGACGGATGCAAGTGCCGCGAGGCTGGCCGCTATGGCCGAAACGAAACCGCGACGACAGTGCACCATGTCTACCCGGTTGAGGATTTCCCAGGATGGCAATGGTGCCGCTGGAATCTGATTGCTGTCAGCCAGGCCGCGCACAACAGCTTCCACGATCGGACAACCGGCAAGCTGACCGAGCGAGGCCTCGCGTGGCAGCGGCGAGTGATCCCCCCTCCCGATTCGCCTCCGCCGTTTTAGCAAAAGCACCGGATGGGGCCGCCTTTTCCGACGGCGGGAAAACCGGCGGAGGGGGTTAAGCCGGAGGGCCAGGCGTGCGCGCGACGCGCGCGTCGTGGAATTGCGCGACGTGGGCGCAAACGACGCGGGCGCGCGAAAACAGCCGCTCGAATGGCGGTGCAAGAATACATCGGAGGCTGCGCCGGGCGCTTTTGCCTGCATGATAGTCCTTCACACCGGGCGCGGTTTGGCCGCCGCGTCTGGCGGAGCCTCCGAGGAAAGGAGACCATGGCGCGCGAAGATATGATCCGGCAGGACATGAAGCTTGTCGGGACTTACAACGAAATCTTTGAGCCGACGATCAAACAGCTGGCGAAAACCGAACGTGAGCTTTCGCGTGCCGAGAAGGAGTGGAAGAAGCAGGGCGGCCAGCGCGTGTGTACGATGATCAACAAGACCGGCGCAGAATATACGGCAAAAAGCCCATACTGGACGGATGTCCAGGACTTGCGTGCCACTGTCCAGAGCCTGCGCAATCAACTCGGTCTGACGCCGACCGGCCTCAACAAGGCCCGCGGCAAGGCACCGTCGAACGGCGGCGTCGGCAAGCTGGAGCGGCTGCTTGAGGATGCGCATAATCACGCAATCGAATGCGCCGCACAGTATCAGCGCGACGTAGAGGACTTTGTGCAGTCGGTCTTGTCGGGTGAATCCGGATTGTGTGAGGATGCGGTACTCGCTTGCAAGCGGTATGTGTCAGACTTGGACACCGGGAAGTGGGAGTTTCGCGCAGAGCCAGCGAATGACATCATTGCTATCATCGAAACAATGATCTGCCACCAGCAGGGCGAATTCCTCGACGCGACACCACTTCGCGGGACGCCGTTTCTGCTGCTCCCTTATCACAAATTCATCGTTTACAACGTCATGGGTTTTTACCTGCCGGATACGAAAATCCGGCGATTTAAGGAAGCTGTCGATTTCATCCCCCGCAAAAACGTCAAAACGACGTTCGCTGCGGCTCTGGCGTTTGCGCTGGCCCTGTATGAACGGGCCTCCGGCTCGAAGGTGTACGAGGTCGGCGGCGCGCTCAAGCAGGCGCTGGAAGGCTTCGACTTCCTCAAGTACAACGTCGCGCGCCTGGGCGTGACCGTCAAGGACGATCCGGAAAACGGCCTGCGGATTATCGACAACAACATGGAACGCTCGATCTCCGGCGACATCGGCGACGGTATGATCTCCATCAACGCTCTGGCTGCGAATCCCGACAAACAGGACTCTTTCAACTGCAACATTGTCATTGCGGATGAGGCTCACACTTACAAAAGCCCGCAGCAGTATCAGATCCTGAAGGACGCGACCAAGGCGTACACCAACAAACTGGTAATCATCATTTCGTCCAACGGTCCGAATGCCCGCGGCTTCCTGTTGGGGCATTTGGAGTATTGCCGGAAGATCCTCCGCGGGACCGTCACGGGTGACGCTGCCGACTCGGTTTTCTGTTTCCTCTGCTCTGCGCCGACGCTGGAAAACGGCGACGTTGACTTGAAGGACCCAAATGTTTTGAAGGCAGCTTCCCCCGGTTGGGGCTACTCCATCCGTCCGCAGGACATGATAAACGACGCGGCAATGGCCGCAGAGAATCCGGCGCTGCGGCCGGAATTCCTCAACAAAAGTCTAAATGTTACGACAAATGCCGTTAAGGCGTGGTTCGACATTGCGGAGTTCCGTAAAAGCGACGAACGGTACAGCTGGACGCTTGCGCAGCTGGCAAAACTGCCGATCCGGTGGTATGGCGGGACGGATCTGTCCAAGCTCTACGACCTGACAACCAGCGCCCTGTTCGGGCACTACAAGGGCGTGGACATCATCATTCCGCACTGCTGGTTCCCGCGTCCGGCCGCGATGGTTAAAGCACAGCAGGATCAAATCCCGCTGTTCGGCTGGCTGGAGGACGGCTGGCTGGACATGACCAATGACAAGGTGACCAATTACCACGACGTGGTTATGTGGTACAAGAAGCGCCGCGCGGAAGGCTTTAAGATCCGGCGCGTCGGGCATGACCGTAAATTCTGCCGCGAGTATTTCGTGGAGATGAAGCAGGAGCGATTCCCAATCAAGGATCAGCCGCAGCTTTTCACGCGGAAATCCGAGGGCTTCCGGTACATCGAGAACAGCGCGAAAAAAGGGACTCTCTACTACCTGCACGCCGAGCCGTTTGAGTACTGCGTTCAGAATGTCGCCGGCATTGAGAAATCAGACGATATGGTAATGTACCAGAAGATCGAGCCGAATTTACGTATTGACGTATTCGACGCCGCCGTTTTCGCGGTGTGCGCCTATCTGGAGGATCTGACTGCCAGCAATAAGGCGGCCGGATGGTATGACAAGAAAGATGGAAAGGATGATGATGCCGATTGAAAGTCAAAGTGCAGCGCAGGTCCGCACAGGATCTGACGCTGCAAGGATTCCTGCTGGGTGCTGTAAATCAGGATACGCTTTGCGTACCCGGCTATACACGGCTGATTGACAGCCCGGACGTGCAGGCAGCCGTTGGCGGCCTTGCCGATATTATATCCAATGCGACAATTCAGCTCATGCAGAACACGCCGGACGGCGATGTCCGTGTGCGCAACGCTCTTTCCCGCTTCATGGACATTCAGCCGTGGGCACATGGCACACGCAAGGACCTGATCGCGTGGATCGTGTGGACAATGCTGACGAACAGCTGTGGAAGCGCCTTTTTGCTGCCGCACACATCCGGCGGCTTGCTGACGGAGCTGGAGCCGATGCCGGATGCGGTAGCTATGAGCGACGATAACGGCCGAAGCTACTATGTCATGTGGCGCGGCAACCGCTTCGATTCCGGCGCGGTGCTGCACTTCCGGCGCTGGCCGGACCCGGCACAGCCTTGGCGCGGCCTCGGTTTGCGGATGAGCCTGCACGATCTGGCAAACAGCCTGCGGCAGACGTCGGCAACAAAGAAGGGATTTATGTCCGACAAGTGGAAGCCGAGCGTCATCGTCAAGGTGGACGCGCTGGCGGATGAATTTGCCGACGAGGATGGCCGAAAGCGCCTGGTCGATCAGTATCTGTCCAACAGCAGCGCAGGCGCACCGTGGATCATCCCGGCTGATCTGATGGAGGTGCAGCAGGTGAAGCCGCTCAGCCTCACCGATCTGGCAATCCGCGATAGTGTGGAGCTGGACAAACGCGCCGTCGCATCGCTGGTCGGCGTGACTCCGTATATGCTGGGCGTGGGCGCCTATTCGGACAGCGACCACAACCACATGGTGAAAACTACCGCGACTACCATTGCAAATATTATTTGCCAGGAACTGACGCGCAAACTGCTGATCTCCAGTGAATTGTATTTCACGATGTCCACACGTCGGCTTTACAGCTACAGCCTCAAGGAGCTGGCCGAGGTCGGCGAGGGCCTCTATATCCGCGGCCTGATGGACGGCAACGAAACCCGTGATTGGGTCGGCCTGAGTCCGCGGGAGGGACTGAACGAGCTGGTTATTCTGGAGAATTATATCCCGCGTGGAATGATCGGCAACCAGAACAAACTGACACAAGGGGGCGACGACAATGAATCGTGACAAACAGTTGCGGCAGGTTCGCTGCGTGGCGCAGCCATTTCAGACGCGGGTAGCGGACAATGACTTGTACATCGAAGGATATTTTGCGGTGTTTAACTCGGAATATCAGCTTTGGGATGGTGCAAGTGAGGTGATCAAGCCCGGCGCATTTACCGACTCAATCTCCGGGGACGTCCGCGCGCTTATCAACCACGACACCAGTCTGGTGCTTGGCCGGACAAAGCCAGGCACGCTGACACTCCGGCAGGACGACCGCGGCCTGTGGGGCAGCGTCCGAATCAACCGCGACGATGTGGACGCGATGAGCTTGTATGCGCGCGTGCAGCGCGGCGATGTTGACCAGTGCAGCTTTGGTTTTGCAATCAAGCGCGAAACCTTCGTGGATCTCGGAAATGGTAACTATCGTTGGGAAATTGAAGAGGTTGACCCGCTGTACGAGGTCAGCGTCTGCACCTTCCCGGCGTATGAGTCCACGTCCGTAAGCGCAAGGCGGCAGGATCTGGCCGAAATTCAGAAGCGACGCGCCGAGGCATGGCGCGAGGAAATGACCAAAAAGTTAGGAGGCAAATCGTAAATGTCCGTACTTAGAGTATTGATGCTCAACAGTGAGATCGCAGCGCTTCGTTCGCAGCTCACGCCGCTGGAGCAGACGCGCGACGGCTTCGCCGCCCGCGAGGACCAGCTCCGGCAGGCAATCTCGGAGGCAGCGACCGACGAGGAGCGCGGCGTCGTATCTGCGGCGATTGAAACGTTTGAGCAGGAACGCAGCACAAACGCCGCAGAAATCTCCCGTATTCATGGAGAGATCGAGCAGCGCGAGGAACAAATCCGCAGTCTGGAGGCCGCGCAGACGCCGCCTCCGGCAAACAATCCGGTGCCCAACTCGGACACCGGCAACACCAACCACGAAAGGGGCAATGTAGAAATGAGCAATCCCGAACGCCGCTGGTTCGGCATGACCTATCAGCAGCGCGATGAGCTGCTGGCACGTGACAGCACGAAGGAATTCCTTCAGCGGTTCCGCCAGCTCCGCGCCCAGCAGAACAGCGCAACCGGCGCTGAGTTGGGCATCCCGACCGAGTTCATGCAGATCCTGCGCGATCTGACCTATCAGAACTCCAAACTGTGGAAGTATGTCCACAGCGAATCTCTGCGCGGCAATGCTCGCCAAAACATCGTCGGCACTGCCTCTGATGCTGTGTGGACGGAGACCGTCGCCAACATCAATGAAATCGTGCTCGACTTCACACAGCTGGAAGTGGACGGCTATATGCTGGCCGGATACATGGCGATCTCCAATGCCGTGCTTGCCGACGATTCCGACCTCCAGCTCCTGACCAGCATCCTTAATGCGATGGGCGAGGCAAACGCGCGGGCACTCGACAAGTCGATTGCCTATGGTACGGGCGTGAAAATGCCTGTCGGCTTTATTACCCGCCTTGCCGCGTCGGCGAAACCGTCCTGGTGGGGCAAGGATCAGGGCGACTTTATCGCATTGAACAACAGCCACATCCTCAAGCTGGATATCGACTCCACCTCCGGCGCTGCGTTCTTCGGCTCGCTGATCGAGGCGCTGGGCATTGCAGATCCGAAGTATTCGGACGGCCGCGCGTTCTGGATCATGAATCGCAAGACGCACATCCGCCTGATGGCCAAGGCGCTGGCATTTGACGCCGCTGCGGCGCTGGCCGCCGGCATCAATAACACCTTCCCGATTATTGGCGGCGATATTGTTGAGCTGGAATTCATGGCCGACAACGATATTGCGGGCGGCTTCGGCGACATGATGCGCATGGTCGAGCGCGAGGGCGCAACGATTGCATCCTCCGATATCCCGCTGTTCCTGCGGAATATGACGGTCTACCGCTCCATTGGCCGCTACGATGGCAAGCCCGCACGCGGTGAAAGCTTCGTGCTTGTGAACTTCCACAACACGCAGCCGACCACGTCGATCTCTTTCGCGCCTGACCTCGCAAACGAGAAGCTCGGCACGCTGATCGTCACGACCGCAGCAGGCGCGTCGAACGGCAAGAGCATCGTCACAGTAGCCGGCAACGGCTCCGGCACGCTCAAGTACCAGACCAGCGGGCAGGCCATCGCCGTGGGCAATGGTGAGCGGCTTGGCAAGGGCTGGACGGATCTCCCCACTACCAAGATCATCGACGGCACAACGGGTGAGACTATCACCGTTGTCGAGGTCAACGCAGAGGGCCGCGCTGTGGCTGCCGGCTCCGGCAGCGTGACCGCCAAGACCGGCGGTTAAGGAGGGTCGATATGTCAGCGGGGCTGCGTATTGATTTGCTCAAGGTCGATCTCGGCCTCCTGAGCTGCGCCGAGCCGCAGGAACTGTATCTGCGCAGCCTGCTGACGTCGGCTGAGAACTTTATCCGCCGCCGGGGCGTGCCTCTGGCGGACGATGATACCGATGACGATCTGCTGGTTGCGTCGGTGGCTGCATGGATGTACCGTGCGCGCGGATCTGCCGACCGCGCACAGCTTCCCCGGAATCTGGATATCCAGATCAAGGATCGGCTGTGCGCGGCCAAGATGGGAGGCAACGAATGATCTATGACAAGATTCTGACCATCTGCACGCTGCGCCCCGGCAAATCGCCTGCTGTGCGAAAGCTTGGGAAGATCGGCCAGCACTATTACGCGGAGCGCACCGTCTATGCCTCCCGCTATTATGCGGGCAGGCAGGCGGGCGCGAAGCTGGTACGAATGGTGTCAGTGCCTCGCAGCGTGTACGACCCGCCAATCGAGGCCGACCAATACTGCATCCTGGACGACGGGCATGCGTACCGCATCGACCAGGCGCAGCGTGAGCTTGATGATGACGGGCTGCCGGTCACGACGCTGAGCCTGGCAGAGCCGGAGGGTAAGTATGAGCTATACCAAGATTGAGCGCGCACTGGAAAGCGTGCTGCCGGGCGCTGTGTACAAGGTGCAGGCCCCAATCGAGGACGCCAGCGGCAACCCGATCACCAGATATCTGGTGTGGACGCCGACCGGCGAACGGTACGAATATGCCGACGGAAAGCCGTTTGCAACCGTCCACACAGCAGTTGTGACGGTGGGTACGCAGACTGAGGACGACGCCCTGCCGCGAAAGGTCACGGCGGCGCTGGCCGAGGCGCGTGTGGCGATGCAGCCGCCGGAGCATTCATATGACGATGAGCTTGCCACTTATTTTACGGATATTCCGTGTGAGGTGATCTGATGGCGCAATTAGAGACCAACAGCGGTTCGGATAACATCACAGAAGTTATTCGACGGATGGAAAAGGCCGACCTGTTTACAGACGAAAACCTCAAGGAGATGCTGACTGCCGGCGCGGGAATTATGCTGGATGCGGTTAAATCTGCTTTTGTCACGGCCGGACACAACTCTGTCGGGCGTGCCCGCCGGACGGGCGAGACCTACCGGCATATTGCCAAAACCCACAACGTCAAGAAAGATAAGCATGGTGTGCCGTATATGCAGGTGACGATCAACGGCAAGGACAGCCGCAACCAGCGCTACGGCGTCAAGGGCTTTGTCCTCAACTATGGCCGCCGCACTGGCGGCAGGATCACTGCTGACCATTACTGGAGCAATGCAGTAAAAAATACATGGCAGCGTGTCAACGATTCGATGGCTGAAATAGCGGCGCGAAAGCTGAAAGGAGAATGAAATGCCTGAATTTGATCTGCGCGGCATGAGGGCCGCAAAGTACAATTACGACAAATCGCAGAAGAAAATCACATACGGCGAGGCTATGAGCATGGGCGAGGCCATGAAGGCAAACCTCGAAATGAAATTTGCCGAAGGCCGCATCTATGCCGAATCCTCGCTTTCGGAGTACATGAAGAAATGCACCGGTATGACGACCAGCGTCGGCGTGAAGTATATTCCCGACGATTGCCAAAAGGTGCTTTATGGCTTTTATGAGCTGAGCCGGTCGGTCGGCTCTACCTCGCCGAAGACCGTCAAGAGCATGACGGCCGGCAGGACCTCGACGGGCCAGTACGTCGGACACGGCTTCTACAGCCCCGATATGATCGACGGCGTAGAGAAATTTACTGCCGTATTTGTCCACAAGACGCTGTTTGGCCCGCCCAGCCGTGTCCTTCAGACGATGGGCGAGTCGATCATTTTCCAGACGCCGACCACAAGCGGTGAGTCCCTCGTTGACGATCTCGGCCACCTGTTCGAGTGGTACACTTTTGACACCGAGGCCGAGGCCATTGCGTGGCTCGCTGCGTGCTTCACGACCGAGCCTACGGTAGTGACGGGGGCGGGCTGATGGATGTACGACTCAAAACCATGCCGTATGAGATCGACGGCCACAAGCTGACGCTCTCCTGCAACATGGATGTGCTTGCAGAGCTTCAGGCGCAGGACAGCAACCTTGGACAACTGCTGGACGGTGACCGCTCAATGCGGAACTATCTCCGGCTGATGGCTGCGATGATTAACAGCGAGCTTCGCCGCCAGGGCGTGGACGCGGCCTATACCGACGGAGACCTCGGCCGCCGCATCAGTTTCCGAGAATTTCGGAAGAACAACCACGCTGTGTTCGCGATGCTCGTTTCCGCCGTCATTGTCGATGACCCGGAGGAAGCGGAGCCGAAAACGGAGCAGCCGGAGGCAGACGAAAAAAACGCAGTGACCAGCAAGGACGACGGAACGGCATCGACTTTGCCTGGTACCTGAATATCTGGATCAATATCCTACACAACGACGAGGCCGTTTTCTGGCGGTCCATGACGCCGGCACGGTGTGTTGCACTTTACCGAGAGTATTTCAAACTCACGGGCGCACCGTGCCGGTCTTTTACATCTGAGGCGCAGCCCGCGCCTCAGGAGCAGAAGCCCGCCCGCTTGTCGTTGTCCGAATACCTCATGGGGAGGTGCAATTAATGGCAGGCCCAAGTATCAACACAAAAATCAAACTTGACGGCGAAAAGGAGTACAAGGCGGCGCTGGCTGAAATCAACAGCGGATTGCGGGTGCTCAAGTCCGAGCTGAATCTAGCTTCGGAGCAATTTAAGGATAATGCAGGCAGCGTGGATGCGCTGAGCAAGAAAAACGACATCCTTGAACGCAGCATTCTTACCCAGCAGGAGAAGATTGAAAAGCTGAAGGAGGCTCTTCAGTACGCGGGCAAAGAGTATGGTGAGAGCAGCGAGAAAACCAACGGCTGGAAAATCGCGCTGAACAATGCCGAGGCTGAGCTTGCGAAAATGCAGGGTGAGCTTGATGCCAACACAGATGCGCTGAAGAAGATGACAAACCCTCTGGATAAGGTCAGGAGCGCCTTTGCCGCGACCAAGGAGCAGGGCGGCGGCGTTAAGGAAGTGCTGGCAAATCTCAAGGATGAGTTTACGCTCAGCACGGATTCTGCGAATGGCCTTGGCACGGCACTGACGGATATTGCTGGGCATTTCGGCATCCAGCTTCCGGAGGGTGCATCGAAGGCTGCGAGCGCATTGAACGGCATCAACGCGGGGGCTGCGCTGGCTGTGACCGGGATCGGGCTGCTGGCCGCAGCAATTGTGAAAGCTGAAAAGGCTTTGATCTCCATGACGAAGGAGAGCGCCGAATATGCCAAGGAGATTAAGACGCTTTCCAGCGTTACGGGGCAGTCCGCAGAGAGCCTTCAGGAATTTGACTACGCCGCCGAGATGATCGGCGTCTCGTCCGACCGCATCCGCGACAGCCTCAAGGAAACCACCAACAAAATGCAGGAAGCCGCGACGGGCACAGGCGACGCCTATGAGGCGTACAACAAGCTCGGCGTGGAGATCACCGACGTGGACGGCCAGTTGCGCAGCGCGGAGGATGTATTTTACGACACGATCGACGCGCTCGGCCAGATGAAGAACCAGACCGAGCGCGACGCCATTGCAATGGATCTCCTGTCCGAGTCGGCGCAGGAGCTGAATCCGCTGATCGAGATCGGCAGCGACGGCCTCAAGCAGTACGCCCAGGAGGCGCACAGCATGGGCTACATCCTCGATAACGAGGCGCTGACGGCGCTTACCGAGGTGGACGACGCATACCAGCGACTGCAAAAGTCGCAGGAGGGTGCGAAGAATCAGCTTTCCGCCGAATTTGCGCCGTATCTCACGGAGTTTTATGAGAAGATCACGAAGCTTATCAGGGACGGCGGGCAGGCGCTCAAGGACTCGGGACTTGTGGATTCCTTCGGTATGCTGCTGGAGACTGTGGGCGACATTATCGCTCCTACCGATCAACTCTCGTCGGACACTGTACCGAAGCTCACGGAGGCGCTTCGCCCGCTGGCCGAGATCATGGCGGGCATTGCAGACACTATTGACTTTATCAGCGGTGCGGCGACCGTCCTCACGACCGGCATATGGGACTGGGACAAGTGGTCGGGCGGCTGGAAGCAGATGGGCAAGGCTGCGGGCTTCGGCTACTCCTATGGCAACGGCAACAATATGCAGAGCCTCCGCGAGAAGTGGGAGCAGACAGACGTCAACCGCGCGACCAGCGCGAACGGCTACGGCCAGTATTACGCAAACGGCAAGTGGTATTCCAATTATGAGAGCTACCTCCGCGACGAATGGGAAAAGTCCGGGACAGGAACTACCTTCGAGTATTGGAAAATGCAGAAGGGCTATAACGCCTCCGGAACGGACTACTGGCGCGGAGGCCGGACGCTGATCGGCGAGTACGGCCCGGAGGAAGTTGTGCTGCCGCAGGGTACGCGAATCCTCACCGCGCAGGAGACCAGGCAGGCATCGGGCGGCGATACGTTCTACATCACGATCCCGGCCAATACGGTAAAGGAATTCAACGATATCGTAAACATCGCGCGAAATAAGCGAAGAACGGACAGAATGGGGGTGGATAAGGAATGAGTACAACACAAAGTCTTTACTCCAAGGCCTTCGCGTTTCTTGACTCCGACAACCGAGGATCGAATGTGCATACTGGTTCGCAAGTAACACTTAGGACATATGAGAGCCGGCTCCTTGTAAAGTTCGAGAGCCTGCCGGATCAATTTAGGTTTAAACGGATATCTGGGGCGCAACTGTTCTTTTATTTCTTGGCAACCGAGGGTTCCTATGACTGGTATGATGCGCATGCAAACACAAAGGAATTTGACGAAAAAACTGTAACGTGGGGAACATGGAACGAGACTGGTTACAATCTAGTATTCCAGCGTAAGGGCGTTGGGAACGCCCCGGTATGGGTAGAGTTCCCTTCCGCATCAATCTTATTTGGTGACGCTGTTACCTACGGTATAAGATTGCAATCTTCTCTTTTAAATGCTAAGCCATTTACCGTACAGACGAGCGGTGCAAACAGACCGTACCTCGTATTGACAATAGATGAAAGCGCCACAGCGGATACGCTGAATATATCAAGTATGTCGCCCAATGCCGGAGCGATTGACAAGTATCACGATGTTCTTTTCACGTGGAACTCAACAGCCCCATACCCATGTGCTCCGAGACTCGTCCAAGCCTCTGCAACTTTTCAGTGGCGCACAGGTCCTAGCGGAACGATCCATTCACACAGCGTCTCCGGAAACACGAGCAGTTTTACCGTCCCGGCAGGAACTTTTACGGGAACAAGTATACAGTGGCGGATCGTTGTGACCGCAAACAGCGGCAAAACAACGACATCGGACTGGGTAACGTTATCGACCGCAGATGCAGAGTCAACGGCGGCGATAAAATCGCCGAAAGGCGAAATTGTAGACGTATCGAGGCCGGTAGCGTTTGCGTGGGCTCACATCATTTCTACAGGCACGGCCCAGACCAAGGCGGAGCTGCAAATCTCGGCGGATATGCAGACATGGACGGCGCTTGCGACGGTGACCGGCGCGGAGACGACCTACACCGCCCCGGCAAACACGCTCGGGAGCGGGACAAAGTACTGGCGCGTGCGGACGTACAACACGGACAACGCGGCGGGCGCATGGAGCGACGCGGCGGAGTTCATCTGCGTCGGCGCTCCGGCGGCTCCGGCGGTTTCAATCAAGTCGCAGTCTCCGCGCCCGGTTATCGGCTGGCAATCATCGGAACAGCTGGCCTACCAGGTAGAAATCGACGGCGTTTACAGCTCCGGCACGTACTACGGCACGGACAAAACGTGGACGGCGCCGATGTACCTCGAAAATGGCGAATACATTGTGCGCGTCCGCGTGCAAAACGAATACGCCATGTGGTCGCCATGGGGATCGGCGGCGCTGCAAGTCGCCAACACGGCGGGACCGGCAATCAATCTGACGGCAGAGGCCGGGGACACGGTGCGACTTTCTTGGAGCGCTGCCGGAGGGTATCACTACAATTTCTATCTGATATACCGCAACGGAAAGCTCATTGCAAAAACACAGGAGCTAACATACACGGATCTGCGCTCTATTGGCAGCACCAGCTACCAGGTGCGCGGATGCTTTGCTGAAAGCTCCAATTACCGGCTGTCCAACACAGTGGAGGTGACGGCATCCGTGCCGTGTGTGACGTTGATCGATCTTGACTCCGGGGACGTGCTGCCGCTTCCCTACTCGGCCAGCACACACCGCACGACGGGGCGCAATCTGAGCCGGGGCGTACAGTCCGTGCAGCTTGCCGGGCGGCGATATCCGACGATAGAGCGCAGTATGCACTATGCGGAGACGATCTCGGTTGCATGCGCTTTCCGCGAGGCGGAGGACTGCGCGGCGCTTGAGACGCTTGTGGGCAAGATGGTCACGGTAAAAACGCCGGAGGGCAAGATGGTGAGCGGGTGCCTCTCGGTGCTTGCGGCAACAGCGGACGGCGGCTTTTACACTACGTATCAGTTCGATGTGGAACAGGCGGACGTGGAGGAGGTTGTGGACATTGATTCGTGATGTAGCGTACAAGATCAACGTGCTTCGCGGCGGCGCGGAGTTCAAACAGCTTTCGTGGGCGGCAGACGCCGCCCCGAATGTCTACGTCCGCAAGAACTCAGAGATCAAGGGCAGCTTGTCGGCGGAGGTCTATCCAGCCGCCGACGTTGATCTGCTGTCCGACGAGCTGCAACCCGTTCTTGTGCTCGACGGGGACGAGACGCCGCTCGGCGTATTTCAGGCGACCACAGTCGAGGAGATCATGGACGCATACGGGCGGCGGCTCCGGATCGAGGCATACGACCGATGCTGGCGCGTCCAACAGAGCCGCACGGAGGGCCTTTATCACATCGCCGCGAATACGCCGTATCTGACGGCGGTGCAGCAGCTGCTTACGGCGGCGGGCATCAAACTCGTGCTGGCCGTGCCTTCCTCGGCGGTGCTGGCGACGGATCGCGAGGACTGGGACACTGGGACGGACTTTCTGACGATCTGCAACCAACTGCTGGAGGAGATCAACTACAATCCGGTATGGTTCGACGGCCGCGGCATCTGCCACTTGGAGCCGTACAAAGCGCCGACCGGCGGCAGGATCGATCACGCATACAGCAGCACAGATCTGAAGCTTGCACCGATCACAGACGACCACACGCAGGAGATAGACCTATTTGACGCTCCGAATGTTTTTGTGCGGATCTGCTCAAATCCTGACAGAGGCGCGCCGCTGACGGCGACTGCCGTCAACGACTCCCCTACCTCCAGCACGTCCACTTTCCGGCGCGGGCTGCGCATCGTTGACGTAGCAAAGGTAAACAACGTGGCCAGCCAGGACGAGCTTCAGGAGCTGGTAAACCGGCTGCGGAACGAATCCATGCATGCAACCAAGACGATCACCTTTTACACGCTGGCAACCGGCGGCCATGGAGTCGGCGATATCGTATCGATCGACGATCCGGACATCGGCGGAATATGGGAAGAGACTGAGTGGTCGCTCACAATGGCCGTCGGCGAGCTGATGCAGCACACTGCGCGAAGGGTGGTGATCGCGTGACGGGCCTCACAGGATATACTGCAAAAGCAGTGACGGAGCCTGAGCGCATCGCACTCGCGACTGTGGCAGCCAAGTACGCGGACGGGCTATCGCTGATCTTCGACGGGCAGCCCGCCGCAACGACGAAGCACTACAAATGCAACACGGCGGTGACCTTTGCGGCTGGGAGCCGCGTCGTCTGCCTGCGGATCTCCGGCAGCTGGGTCGTGGCGTTCGCTTTTGGGAATCCGGCATGACGGTGCCAGACTTGGACACCGAGAAGGGAGAAATCATATGATTACAGTCAACGCAAGCAGGCGTGAGCCGATCTGTCTGCGGCATCAGGGGGAAAACGACGCGATGCGGGTAGCCTTCCCTCTTTCAGCTTTTGAGGCAGACTGGCCGGGCGGCACACCTTTGCTGCTAGTCCAGCGTCCGCGCGCCAGCAGGGACACGGAGGCGTACCCCGTGGCGCTTTCCGTGGACGGCCACACAGCGTATTGGACGGTCAGCGCATCGGACGTCGAATACTCCGGATATGGCAAGGCGCAGCTCCAGTGGCGCGTGGAGGACGTTCTTGTGAAATCCTGCATCTACGATACGGTGTGCGTTCCGTCGCTCCATGCAGGCGCAGAGCCGCCGGACGAGCCGCCCAAGCGCTGGTTCGATGCGATTCAGGCGCAGATCGGCAATCTGGACGATCTGACGACCGAAGAGAAGAAAAATCTTGTTGCGGCCATCAACGAGGCGGCACGCTCTGGCGGAGGCTCCGGAGGAGCGGGCACCATCGATATGCGCGTCGCGGATGGCTACATCCAGTATTCCAACGACGGCGGCGCGACGTGGGAAAACCTCATTGCCATTGCCGATCTCAAGGGCGCAGACGGCAAAGACGGCACAAACGGAACGGATGGTGCTCCGGGCAAGGATGGTGCAGATGGCGCACCCGGCAAGGACGGCATTACGCCGACGATCGGAGCAAACGGGAACTGGTATCTCGGCACCGAGGACACCGGGAAGCCGTCGAGGGGTGCGACCGGCCCACAGGGCGCAGACGGTAAAGACGGCACAAACGGTGCAGATGGCACAGACGGGCACACGCCCGTTATCACGGCGTCCAAGTCCGGAAAGGTTACAACGATCAAGGTAGACGGGGAAGCTGTCGCTACGGTCAACGACGGGGCTGACGGAACAAACGGAACGGATGGTGCTCCGGGCAAGGATGGTGCAGATGGCGCACCCGGCAAGGACGGCATTACGCCGACGATTGGAGAAAACGGAAACTGGTATCTCGGCGACGAGGACACCGGGAAGCCGTCGAGGGGTGAGACTGGGCCACAGGGCGCAGACGGTAAAGACGGAACGAACGGAACGGATGGTGCTCCGGGCAAGGATGGTGCAGATGGCGCACCCGGCAAGGACGGCATTACGCCGACGATTGGAGAAAACGGAAACTGGTATCTCGGCGACGAGGACACCGGGAAGCCGTCGAGGGGTG
>ERZ1034992.212-NODE-212-length-36866-cov-763.509657_pt1 | contig 36866 bp, 80 predicted proteins | sample MGYA00520695_ERZ1034992 | MGnify/ENA primary metagenome ERZ1034992 (study PRJEB33766, sample SAMN09781778) | gut metagenome | biome: gut microbiome | host: Homo sapiens | place: Madagascar | study: EMG produced TPA metagenomics assembly of the PRJNA485056 data...
GGTGCATCATCTGCGACAGGTTACAAAGGTGCATCATCTGCGACAGGTTACAAAGGTGCATCATCTGCGACAGGTAACTGCGGTGCATCATCTGCGACAGGTTACAAAGGTGCATCATCTGCCAATGATTCCGAGAGTGTTGCGGTTGCATGGGGATACAAAGGAAAAGCAATGGGTGTTCTTGGTTCTCATATTGTACTTGCAGAGTGGAAATACATCGGCAAAGAAGATGATGATAGATACGACAGATCAGAGCAGAAAGCATGGGAGTTTCTTTGTGCGAAGATGTTTCGGGTAGACGGTGAAAAAGTGAAGCCGGATACATGGTACAGATTGGAAAATGGTGAACTTGTGGAGGTGGAAAATGAAGATTAAGAAAGAGACAGTCATTTCTGTTCTGACAACAAACGGAGAAACAATCAATGCCGGTGACACCGTGATATTCAATTTTGATGACAAGTGTTGCGTGGGTGTTTACCTGGGACTTTCAGACCGTGGAGCCTTGAAATTCAAAGGCAAGATTGCTGATACGGATGTGACATTCCATGTGATGCCTAGAAGCATCAAGGAGATTTACAAGGCTGATGTGACAGTGCATCAGGGAGTTGCAAGTGGATTTATGAATGAGCCGGAAAGCGAGGAAGAATAGCATGAAAAAACGTAAATTTAAGGTTGGAGACAGAGTAAAAGTAAAAAAGAATACTGTTACACTCAATATAAGAACTGTGGGGGGAATGCGGAACAGTCAAAAAATTCTTGACGGATAATTACTATTCGGTTGAGTTTGACAAATTTGTAGGCGGTCATGGTTGCAAAGGATTCGCCAAATATGGGTACGGATGGAATTGCGCAGAAGATGCGCTTGATTTAGTGAAACATCAGAATGAAACCATTGTCATCTACCGCAATGACAACAAAGTAGTTGCACTGGACAAGTCCACTGGCGAGAAAGCAGAAGCAAAATGCAATCCGGCTGATGAATTTGATTTCCGTACTGGTGCTAAGTTGGCTTTCAATCGGCTGATGGGCGAGGATGTGAAGCCTGATAACGGTGTCCGTGAGGTGAAGAGGAAAGCCAAAGTCGGTGAGTATATCAAAATTGTAGATGCGCAGCCTTGGATGATTCCATACAAAAACGGAGATATATTTAAGGTTATTTCTACAAGTAAACCTGGAGTTGTAATTGAGAAAGATGGAAAACCAGTTACAGCGGCGTGGCACAGAGAGTACGTTGTCCTTGAAAACTACAAACCGGAAGAAAAAGCGCAGGAACATAATGACAGCGAAATCCATGTCGGTGACATGGTAGAGGTAACATATAGGGGTAATTGCTATTCAACATACGATACATGGAGTGGACTTGGAAGTTATAAGCAAAATTATGTTAAGGGAGTTTCTGTTGAAGACGGGATGGTTGCAAAGGTTTTGAACATTGCGAATCATGATGACATGCACAGCGAATGTAAACCTCTTGCACTGATTCAGAATCCAAAGACAAGTCAGGTATTCATCATAGACATTGACGGCATCAAAAAAGTAGAAAGGTAGGTAGAAACATGGCAGACGAAAAGAAACAGGAAAACACAGGAATTGTGGAATACGAATCAAATGGGGAAATTGTAAAAATTTCTCCAACAACGGTAAGAAAGTACCTTGTAAGCGGTGGTGGAAACGTATCGGATCAGGAAGTAATGATGTTTATGTCTCTTTGCAGATATCAGCATCTTAATCCTTTTTTGAAAGAAGCATACCTCATTAAGTTTGGAAACAATGATCCTGCTACGATTGTTACCGGAAAAGATGTTTTTACAAAAAGAGCCGATGCAAATCCGAATTATGCAGGAAAAAAAGCAGGAATTATTGTTCAGAAGAAAGACGGTTCTGTGGAAGAAAGAGAAGGCTCGTTTGTCCTTAAAGACGAAACCATTGTAGGCGGTTGGGCGAAAGTGTTTATCAAAGGAAGAGAGACACCGGAGTACCAGTCAGTATCTTTCGATGAATATGTTGGAAGAAAAAAAGATGGAACAATCAACGGTCAATGGTCTAAAAAGCCTGCAACAATGATAAGAAAAGTTGCTGTTGTACAGGCATTAAGAGAAGCTTTTCCGGATAAATTCCAAGGTTTGTATGCGCAGGAAGAATTTCCTGATGTTTCCGATGTGAAACTTGATGTGGAAAAAGTTGTGGCAGAAGAGGTACAGGCAAATGCAAACACTATCGAGTTTCCTGACGCAACATTTGAGGAAGTACCGCAGACCGCAGAGACGGACATTGCCAGCGCAGAGACACCGGATTGCTTTAAGTAGGAGGAAAACAGATTATGATTATTGTACTGTGGGTTGCGTTTTTTATTGTTCGGTTTTTTGTATGTTCATCTATTAGCACAATAGAAAAAATCACTCTTGCATACACCGGAAAAATCAAAATGACACCGATGAGATTTATCATGTTTATTTTGTTTATTTCGGCTATTGCAGACAGTTTCACAGCGTTGATTTGGTTTTTGTTTTTCAGATAGTGAGGTATCAACTGATGAAACTAAAATGTTTAGGCTCCGGTTCTTCCGGTAACTGCTATCTTCTAACGGCAGATAACGGTGAAACACTTTTACTGGATGCAGGACTTCCTATCATGGACATAAAACGTGGTCTTAACTGGAATATTAAGTGCGTTGTGGGGGCGGTTGTAAGCCACCCTCACAAGGATCACTCATTATCAGTAACAGACCTTGAACACATGGGAATACCAGTATTTAAGCCGTATGCAACTCATAAACCTATTGCAATCGGAAAATGTGAGTGGAGAATACAGGCATTTGACCTGACAACACTGGATGGTAAGTGGACACATACCAACGCTGATGGTTCAGAATGCCCTTGTTACGGATTTCTGATTACTCACCCGGAAATTGGAAAATTGCTTTATGTAACTGACACGGAATTTGTTAAGTGGCGGTTCCATGAAGTAAACCACATCCTTATTTCATGCAACTATCAGAAGAAGTACATTGCAGAGGATTCCAACGATGCTAAGAAATCCCATGTATACCGTGGTCATATGGAACTGGAAACGGTAAAAGAATTTGTCATTGCGAACAAATCAGATGCCTTGCAGAACGTCATATTGTGCCATTTAAGCCGTGATAATTCTGATGCTGATGAATGTGTCGCAGAGGTAAAAAAGATTGCTCCATTGGCGAATGTGGACGTTGCGCAGGGCGGCAAGGAATGGATTTTACGGAATGGAAAGGAGTGTCCGTTTTGAGTGGTGGAAGTTTTGGATATTTGTGCTACAAAGATGTTCCTGAACTGATGGAGCCGTCAAGTATCTCCAACCTTGAAATTATGGTGCAACACTTACAGTTGTACGGTTACGAGGACATAGCACGAGATACACAGAGGTTAATTGAGTATATCCGGTCGGCAAGTATCAGAATTGAGGTTTTGAGTGAGAATCTTAACGGTGTTTTTCATGCGGTAGAGTGGCATGAGAGCGGAGATATTGGCAGAGAAACCATGATTGCAGAACTGGAAAAGTACAGAAAAGGTGGTGCGAATGGCTGACACATTTTATAGACCACTTACACCACAATTAAGAAGTGAAATAATGCAGAGCATTGATTCTAACGTATCCGAACTGAATACCTGTCAAAACAATGCTTTAGTAAATATGCAAAAGACAGGATATGGGGCATTGAGAAATATTATAAATGCCTTGCCGGACGGATATTTGATTCCATTTGAAAGGCGGTGAAGTGGTTGTCTGATTGGAAAAAAATCTATGCTATGAAAGCAGAGCGTGAGAAAAGAATAAAACAGATATGCCCCGAAATATCGAATATTAGCGGAATCTATTTATTTTACAGAGTGGACGAAGCAGGAATCAGAAGAGGATATTGCGGTCAAGCTGTTAAACTTTTAGAGCGCACATCTTCTCACCTTGCGGAATACGATCATATAGCATTGAGCCTTAGAAAACATGGCTTCAAGAGCAAAGATAATCCGCATGGGTGGTCATTGCATTTTTTAACCTGTGGGATATCAGAACTTGATGAAAAAGAAGTCGAGTATATTAAAAAATGTTCTGATAGTGGTATTCAGATGTACAACGTCACGGCAGGAAGTCAAGGTAAAGGGAAACAAGTAACAGGGCAATATAAACAGCCTAAAACTTATTCGCAAGGCATACAGCAAGGCAGAATCAACCTTGCTAGGGAACTTGCGAACATTGCAGACAAGCATCTGGTCATAGGTTTGAAGCCAGAGAAACAGAACAATTCAGTGTCACAAAGACAATTTGTTCGGTTTATGGAACTTTTACATGGAGAAAAGGACGGTGAAAGTAATGAACAGCAGTGATTATGATTCCCTTGACATCCAAAGAAGAGTTGACGAGGTGATTCCGATGCTGAGACAGCAAAATCTTTTTGGAACAATTTCTTTAATAAAGCACATGAACCAACTTCTTAAGGATATTATTCAGCAAGAAAATAGAAGCGAATTGCTTCTTTTGAAAACGATGGAATTGCTGAAAAAGCAGGATGAATCGCCATATGTCCTTAATATCTTGGAGCAGACAGTTAATTATGATGATGCGGAGTGTGACGGAAGTTGTCTTATGGAAGACATTGAAGCACATTTATTTGAGACTGGAGTGATAGAAGTTGGTGAAATACGAAGATGAATGCTGCGGATGTGCCACTGAAAGTTATCCTTGTCTTTGCTCTGCTTGCCCTAACCTCCATGTGAAGCATCTGTACTGCGATAAATGCGGTGAAGATGTGGAAGAATTAATTGAATATGACGGTAAAGAGTTATGCAAGAATTGCTTAATGAAAGAGTTCAATGTAATACGGCTTATTAGATAGCGCAGAATATAAGAACTTGGAGGTGATACATAAAATGCCAAAACGATATGACAATCCGCAGGAAATTTTGAAAATCATGCGGCAGACAGAACTGTTGAAGCAGTCTGCGGAGAGAAGTCCATTTACCGGAATACTTACATTGTTCTGCTACACCTTGTGGAAAGATTACAAGTACTCACAGACGAGACTTTCCGACTTCTGTGGTAAATTTACCGAGTACAACGAAAAGTACGAAAATGAGCCTTATACGGAGTTACAGAGCAGACTTAACGATTTTGCAGACTGGACGATTGAGTACAAGGAATTTACCGAAGCTGATTATCCACATTACAAGTCGGTCGTAGCGCAGAAATGCATCCGGGAACAGGTCAGATGTAACAATCTTATCAATGATTTGTCCACAAGGTACATCCTATATGGAATGGTAATTCTTATGGAAGATGGATTCGGTAAGAAGAAGCTGACGAATTTCAAGGATAAGTTTTCTGACCACATGGACAAAGCCGGAGACAAGTGTAATGGTAAAGATTTCATGTACTTGTGGAGAGAACTGGTTGAAAACACTGGAATCTATATAGAGAAGCCTATTTTTGAGTAAGGAGTTCTAAATGGCAGAAAAACGAATGTTCAGCGCAAAAATAATTGAAAGTGATGCTTTTTTGGATATTCCTGCTACGGCTCAAATGCTTTATTTTCACATCTGCATGAACGCTGACGATGACGGATTTGTGAATAACCCACGGAAAATTATAAGGATGTGCGGTGCTTCAGAAGATGATTTGAAATCGTTGATAGACAACAGATTCCTGTTATCTTTCGATAGTGGTGTAGTATTGGTAAAGCACTGGCGGATTCACAACTACATTCCACCGGATCGTTACAAACCGTCATGCTATGTGGATGAAAAAAGCAAAATAGGTTTGAAACTAAACGGAGCATATACTACGGATTTTAAAAAGATGGTTTCCCCAGTAGAGGGAAATCCAAAGAAGAGTTGCTACGACAAAGAAATCAAACTTGATAAGAGGTGATATAAATGCAGATGGCAGGTTATGAACTGTTAGCAAACTATGAAAAAGCAGAGGATAAAGATAAGCAGATTCAGATTCTTGCGGATTTGAACCACATTCCGGTAGATATGGTGTGTTTTGTGATTGACAACAGCGAGAAATTCGATGTTTCAGAGACACCATTATCCACGGAAGAATTTGCAAAGTGGTGTGAGACGGAACTTGACCGAGTAGATGCTCATATCCATGCGCAGGAAATATATTATAGGGAGCTTTGCAATTTATACAGAATCGTAAGTACATACGGGAAAGGAGTGTAGTCCCATGAGAGAGGGAACAGGAAACTTTCAGAACGGTGATTTACACTACATGGCTACACATCCGGTTGCTGATGCTATTAGAATCGGACGAGCGAAACCGTATGACTGCAGCTATCCAGTGATGACGGAGAAACCGAGAATTGCAGAAAGGAGCAAGGATGGAGAGACTGACAACTAGAAATATAGCAGGAGTGGCAGTATATAAGCATCCGTTTGAATGCGAAAGATGCGGAGAGGAAATTTGGAGACTGCCTGATTACGGTAACGGAAGTCCAACGGAGAAGCTAGCAGCTTATGAGGATTCCGAGGAGCAGGGATTGCTCCTGCGGTTGCCGTGCAAGGTGGGAGATACAGTTTATGTAGTCACTTCTCCATTTAATGTGTTTGATGATATTGAATATGATGAGAACATGAAAGACGAAGTCTATGAAGCTTATGTTTCTAGTGTATCATTCTATGAAAGCGGAGAACAATATAGAATTTACGCTAAGGTAACAAATCATTTTATAGGAGCATATTTTAGAGAATGCGATTTTGGTAAAACGGTATTCCTCACAAAATCCGAAGCCGAAGCCAAGCTGGCAGAAATGAGAGGTGCGGAATGAAGAGAGAAGAAGCTATTTACTGCTTAAAGGCTCAGAGTGAACGGTACTCAGAGGTTTGTGAAGAATGTCCTCTGTACGGACAAACTGGAGTAGATCATTGTTGTGAGGATGCATTGCAAATGGCAATCACCGCCTTGCAGAATCAGCCAGTGTGGATTCCAGTAAGTGAGAGACTTCCGGAAGAATCTCTTAATAGCGTAATTGGATGGGATACATATCGAAACCGTTGTTGCTTTGTACAATATTTGGGAGGACAATTTGTCCTCGGTGATGATATTGATATCGTAAATGTCACAGCCTGGATGCCACTGCCGGAGCCGTACCGGGAAAGTGAGGAAGAACAATGAACAAAGATTTGAGTGATAAGGAAATAGAAGATTTTAGTAATCTGACAAATAAGGTATTGGCAGAAATATGTCGTATATCTGATGCACACAATATAGACAGAGATAGCGCATTAAAATACTTTGCAGATATGCTTACGGCTTTTATAGAAGTTGCGACTATACAGAATTATGACAGCAAGCAGACCAACGCAGACCGGATCAGGAGCATGACGGACGAGGAATTAGCAATGGCTATTATGTGTCCTGCGGAATTTACTGGAAGTGACAAGGTATGCGATTTTAGCCATGATTGTAAGGATTGTACGTTGGCATGGTTGCAGAAAGAAAGCGAGGAATGAGGATGCAAGATAGATATTTATTCCGTGGAAAGCGACTTGATAATGGTGAGTGGGTGTATGGGAATCTCATACGGTCAAATGATTCCGAAGTTGGTTATGAAGCAATTATCATTCCAACAAATGACAGCAATATGTATACAAAAGGTGAGGGTAGAGGAGATTTAGGATTTGAAAATTGGCACAGAGTAAATGAAACTACCATCTGCCAGTGCACTGGACTTAAAGACAAGAACGGCAGGGTGATTTGGGAGAATGATATTGTAGCTTATTGGGATTCATACAGCACAGAAAGCGGACTGGCGGAAGCAAATTGTGTCGGTAAAGTCGTATGGGATGATGAAACAATTTCCTTTCAAGTGACAAATAGATTATCTGCTGAAAGCTATGAAGTTTTAGGTGATGAATGTTCAGTGATTGGGAATGTATTTGACAATCCGGAACTATTGGAGGTGTAGGAATGCGAGTACACAACCTTAAAATCTTAAATGATTTTGCAGAAGCAGTATTAATGGGAGACAAAACTTTTGAAATTAGGGAGAACGACCGTGGATATCAGAAAGGAGATTACATCAAGTTTCAGGCAATAGATGAAAACGGCACACCGAATCGGCACTTCATCAATGATAAATTATATCTCATTACTTTTGTGATGAATGGATGGGGCATAAAGAACGGATACGTTGTGCTTGGAATCAAAGAAAGAGAGGGTAGCCATGACAGAGAATGAGAAATTGATTAAATCGTATGCAGATGCAATAGATTGTTTGAAAAAGAACAAGCCGACAAGTGGATTTTATATGCTACAAGAATCCGTAGATATGGCAATCAAAGCGCTTGAAGAAATACAGAAGTACCGTGCAATCGGAACAGTAGAAAAATGCTTGCAGAATAAAGATTTCTTGGATTTCCTTGCAGACAAGATGAACCCGAACGATTTTGAAATATACTTGCGCTTATACAATGCGTTGGAAGAAAAGGGGTGTGATGCAGATGGGAAAAATTAGTAAACAGACCTTTGTTGTGGAAGTGGCAACAGACAAAGAAACATTCGAAGGATGGCTTGAAGAGAAAATCCAAGAAATCTATTGCATGACAGTTGATGATTTCAAGGAAAAGGCTATAGAAGCATTTGCAAGATTCGATGCATTACATGGCTATCCTTCTGTTGCTGATTGCGATGATATTTTGAATGATGTTGCTACTGATATAAAGGAGCGTGATGCAGATGGAACCCATTGATTACACCGCCCTGTACGAGCAGAATGAGGACTTTAAGCGGTATGTTGACCGCTACTGCACCAAGCACCGTGTCAGCGTTGCAGAAGCCTTACAGCATTACCTGGTGCAGATGGCGGGGAGACAGTACAAGGAGCAGGAAGAAACGATTTTAAGAAAGGAATAACACTTATCCTCGTGAAACGAGGTTTCCCGGAATCAGAATCCGGGTTGTAAAAATTGATAAATGCCAGAATGGAATGTCATGGTTCGCCTGAGAAATAGCAGCTATTAACACGCTGCTTAGGTATCGCCCCAGAAAAGACTAATGGTCAGCGGTAATAACTCCCAAGGACTACAAGGCAGATTGTAAATTTACCACACGGATAAATGTAGTGTGGTGTGTGGATTTATTAGAAAAAAGTATAAAGAGATTGATAACTGCAAGTGAAATGTCATTGCATCATTACGGTAAGCCACTTGTATGTGAATATTCAGGCGGTAAGGATTCAGATGTGCAACTCCGGTTGTTTGAGATGGCGAAAATACCTTACGAGGTACATAACAGTCATACAACAGTAGATGCTCCTGAAACCGTATATCACATTCGAGAAGTGTTCCGTAAGCAAGAATTAAAAGGTATTCAGTGTTCGATAGACTATCACAAACAAGAGAACGGTCAAAGCTTGACTATGTGGAATCTGATTCCAAGAAAGCTGATGCCCCCGACAAGAGTTGTTCGGTATTGTTGTTCAGAACTAAAAGAGGGCGGTAATGCAAATCGAATGATTGCGACAGGAGTTAGGTGGTCAGAGAGTACGAAGAGAAGTCTTAGAAGCCCTTTTGAGGTGCTTAAAGACAGCGCAGATAAAAGCGTAGGTATAACCGATGAAAAGATGCTTATAACAGACAATGACGATACGAGAAAGCTATTTGAGAGTTGTCAAATGAAAGCAAAAACAGTAGTGAATCCAATAATAGACTGGACAGATGAAGAAGTGTGGGATTTTATTCATGAAGAAAAAATTCCAGTGTGCAATCTGTATGGTTGCGGATATAAAAGGCTAGGCTGTTTAGGCTGTCCGCTTGCTAGGAAGTCGCAGAGAGAACGTGAGATGCACGATTATCCAAAGTACAGACAAGCTTATATCCATGCTTTTGATAGAATGTTGGAAGAAAGGAAAGCTAAAGGAAAGCCAGTACAGTGGACTTGCGGAGAAGAGGTTTACCACTGGTGGATGCAGGACACGAATGTTTTTGGTCAAATGCAGTTATCGGATTTTATGGAGTTAGAAAATGGTTAGATTAAAAGTAAGAAAGGAATAACGAATGCCCGGTAAACCGGGTTGGTGCGCAGTGAATAGGGGTGGCGCACTGGAAAATTACAACACCGTGGCTATAAGGCATATTGATAAGCGTATGTACAGCAAACGAATGGTGATCCACGATACAGCATTTGTAGCGTGGTGTTATGGCAGAAAAGCTAAAGGTGTGTTGGATCAGCGCAGGATAGATTTGGATTGGTGACAATTGAGGGCGTGGATTATCAGATTGTGGATATCGGGCTTCGGATGCTGGAGCCGCGGGAACTGTACGGATGCCAGGGATTTCCGGACGATTACATAATTGACCATGATTACACCGGAAAGACCTACCCGCGCAGTGAACAGGTCCGCCGATGTGGCAACGCTGTTTGTCCGCCTATACCTGCAGCACTGGTAAGAGCAAACCTGCCGGAATTATGCGTGGCAGAGCGTACACCGAACATGAGAATAGAAGCAGAGCAGACCGGGCAACTCCGGTTTGCGTAGGAAGTGAAAACAGCAACTCAAAAGTGAAATAGTAACTCAAAATTTGAGTTAAAAAGTGAAAAATTTAATTAAAAATTTGAGTTTCTATTTGAGTTCCCACTCAATAACTCAAAAGCAAGTTAAAAAACAGGAGGAAAATCACATGAAATATTGCATTGAAACAACGGATAATGGTTGCATTGAAACCTTGGAAATTTCTGATAGAAAATTTCAGAGAGAATCCATAAAAACAGAATATGGTTGTACATCTTCTGATCCGGATTTTTCGGATCAGTTGGAAGAAGCAGGGTATTGTGATGAAATCGTGGAGACAGTATATGACTTATATGATGGATGCGGAACTCTTGATTTCATTCAGTTAGCAGAACTGATAAATGAGTAATTTAGGAGTTTCTTTGGGAGAATGGAGGTAGTGAAAATGCCAGACGTTACAGAAATTATTAATATTATAGAAAAATCATGGGGAGTGAATTCTATTGGTAGTCCTTTCGGCTCATGCACAGAAAAATTTGCGAATGAAAAGATGATAGAAATTGCCAATAAAAATAATTTCCCTGATGATGTACTTAAATTGATTAAAGCTAATCCGATTAAGTTTCATCAATATCAGAAATTTGACAATGGGCGTGGTATAGGTAGATACTATGCAAATTTGGTAAGACAAATAAATTAGGATTTAGCGGAGGTAGAGAATATGAAATTAATGATTACAGACACAAATGGAAACAAGATGTATTATGGCGGTCGCAGAAAAGATGGAAGCTATAAAATTACAAGTAGTGCATCAGATGCTTTTGATTTTAGCCCTAGAGCTAAAGGCAATATCAATCAGGTGTGGGGCAATCTTCAAAAGCAGCATCCTGACTATAAATTTGAGTATGTGGATTGAGTTAGGATTTAGTGGAGGAACAATGAAACGAGGAGAAATAACAAGGTTCCTGGGAGATCTGTTGGTCACTGATCGGCTTTGCAAAAGAGGAAAGTATTACGCAAGCGAAGTGAGCATAGACTACGGAACAAGTGATGTTAAAAGAGTTGATTTCATGCAATTTGAGCCTTCTGGAGTAACTGCAATCAGTGCGATAGAAAAAGGGATATTCACTTGCTATGAAATCAAGAGCTGCAAAGAGGATGTATTTAGTGGGAACGGATTGAATTTTCTGGGAGAAAAGAATTATATAGTTACTACTATGGATTGCTATAAAAACATCCAAGAGGATTTAAGAAACGGAAAGCTGGCTAAGCATATTCGAGAATGCAGTCCAAACTCTTCACTATACTACGGGATAATGGTTGCAATACCGGAATATAGAGATCCTGCGGATGAATACGAGAATCCTACGCCACTGGATACAAATACGGGGTGGAAGCTTGAAATAATAATACCATGCAGACAGGGAGAGCGAAAAAGATCCATAACAGAGATGCTATTTTATATGCTAAGGAGTGGTCATTAGCTTGAACTAAACTAAAATATTAGGATTTAGTGGAGGTAACAAAATGGAAAAATTAAATCCTTGCAGGTACTGTGGAAAATCTAATATTGCCATTGAACGCTGGCGCAGTGGCGGAATGATGTATATGTGTAAATGCAACAATCCTGATTGCCCGGTTCCAACGGAGGGATATCCGAAAGGAAGAGATTTAGAAAAAGTAAAGGAAGAGTGGAATATAAGAAATACATTAAACTGAAATTTAGAAAAGGAGACTGGCTTATGAAGTTGTCAAAACTGACTAAGCCAGAACTTGAAGAAATCTTCCGGAACGCCAATTTCACGGAAGAAGAAGAGAAAGTGTTTTGGGATTTGTCTAAAGGAATTTCTCAAAAAGAAATATCCTTTAGACATTCCATATCTGTAAGTACCGTAGAAAGAAGAGTGAGGTCTATAAAAAATAAGATTAAGCGGTTAGAAGGTGATAGATTTGGAGCTTTCTAATATGGAAATATTGCAATATGCCGTTAGCAATGGTATGATTGACACGGAATCTTTGCAAAAAAGCATTGAAATGAAAAAAAAAGAGGAGTATCTGAAGAAACACCAATACGCAATCAACAAAGGCAAAGACGGATACTGGAGAACTTATTTGCCAGATGAAGAAAAAGGAAGGAGACTTGTAAAAAAGAAAAGCGAGGAAAATCTCAAAGAAGAAGTTATTGAGTTTTACTACCAAAAAGAGCAAAATCCAACAGTTACAGAAGTGTTTTACGAATGTGAAGACCGGAGATTGTCTCTTAAAAAGATATGTAAAGCAACATACGACAGAGACGAGAGATATTTTCTCAGACACTATGGAGAGTTGGGAAAACGAAGAATAAAATCAATATCAGAAGATGAATGGGGGGATTTTTTAGAGGAAGAAATTGCCGATAAAGAGTTGACACCTAAATCATTTTCCGGTCTAAAAGGAATTACAAGAACATTTCTTAAACGAGCGAAAAAACGCAAACTTATTGATTTTAATATCGTAGAACTGTTTGATAATCTTGACGTATCTGATAGTGATTTTAAAAAAGTAATAAAAGAAGACTATGAAGAAGTATTCGACGAATATGAAACTGATGTAATGATTAAGTATCTTGTCAGCCACCTTGACACTTCTAACATTGCTATATTGCTTATGTTTTTAACTGGTGTACGTATCGGAGAAGTTGTAACATTAAGGCATTCTGATTTTTCTGATAATACTTTTAACGTTCGCAGAACGGAGACGAAGTATAAAGATGAAAACGGAAACAATGTTGTTGAAGTAAAAGAGTATCCTAAAACCAAGGCAGGAATCAGAACAGCAATTATACCAAGTGATTATGTATGGATTTGCGATAAAATAAAACACATGAATCCGTTTGGAGATTACATTTTTGCCAAAAATGATATTAGGATCACCGCACAGGCGGTTAGGCAAAGGCAGAAAAGGCTTTGCAGGAAATTGAAAATTTATCCAAAGCCACCGCACAAAGTAAGAAAGACATATGGAACTATTCTTATGGATAACAATGTGGATAAGAGACTTGTCATGGATCAGATGGGGCATACAGATATTATGACATCAGAAATACACTATCATAGGAATAGGAAAACCATTGAAAAGAAATCGTCTATTTTGAGTAGTATACCAGATTTACAGGCAAGGTGATTTGACTACTATTTTTGCGAAAGTAGTCAAAAGTAATCAACAAAAAACACCTAGAAAGCCAGTAAATATGCGGAAAGTAAGAAGAATAGAGTGGGGTTCGAGCCCCCTTGCTTCCACTCGAAAAAGCTGATAAAATGGGCGTTTTTTTACACTTGGTAGTCGTATAGTAGTCAAAATAGTAGTCAAGCCTAAAACGAAAGGAGTTTTTTGCAAAGATTCCGATAATTTTATAGTGAATAAAATGTGACGGATACATGACGGGTAGACCGTCTTTTTTTATGCCAAAATTTAATCATAAGGAGGGATGACCTTATGGGAAAATTTAAATTTTCAGATGAAACACTGGAACATATATTCAGCAAAGAACGTACAAGAGAAGTGCCGATTAAGTATCAATCAATCATGGTTCATGTGATCGAGGAAGTTTTAGGAGAAACGGGTAATGCTTATGAATTTCAGTCCGTTGGGACTTATGAACAAGCCGACATATCAGACACTTGACGAAGTTGAAATTGCGAAACAGATAGAATCAATGGAAGAAAAGGAGAACAGCCATGCCGCAGCCGATTATGAATCCGAACTATTTCAATCCGCAGTATAGAACACCTATGTACGGACAGTTTATGCCACAACAGGATCAATTCCAACCACAGCAATTTGTGCAACAGCCACAGCAAAACGCAGTACAGATGTACGGTCGTATTGTGCCGGCGCAAGAGTGCATAGCACCGAATGAGGTTCCTATGGATGGCAACACAGCATTTTTCCCAAAACAGGACCTGTCGGAGATCTATGCTAAATCCTGGGGAGCGGATGGAAAAATCTATACAAGGATCTACAAGCCTATTTTAGATGCAGACCCTAACAATTTACCGTCAGACACAGAAAAAACGAAATTTTACCTATCAGACGAAGCCACAGCGGTATTTATGAAACGTTTTGATGAACTGGAACAAAAGATTGAGCAGTTGAAATCTTCGCAATCGCAAAGAAAAACCCCACAATCGCAAAGAAAGGATGATGCTGAATGAATCAACAGATGATGCAAATGCTTAATCAGATTAAAGGTATTCGCAATCCACAACAGGCAGCTATGCAAACACTTCAACAGGCGGCATCCAGTGGAAATCCTATGGCAACAAGTATTTTAAGTAAAATCAACAGTGGGGATATGAATGGTGCCGGACAGATTTTGAATAACTGTATGGATACTAATGGAATCAACATGAATGAGATAAGAAGTTTTTTTGGAATGTAGTACATTTTGGGTTGTGCGCACAGAAAACCGGGTATCCCATTTGTAAATAAAACAAATGGAGGTAACAAAATGTTTAACGCTACATCTCCCAGTCTGGCAGACATTGCTGCTGTGACTGGAAACAACAGAAACGATGGTATGTGGGATAATGGTGCATGGTGGATCGTGATTCTCTTAATCTTCGGTTGGGGAGGTTTTGGAAATTTCGGTGGAAACGGCATGAATGGCGGTGTAGGTTCTGAGGTTCAGAGAGGTTTTGACACTCAGGCTATCATCGGTAAGCTGGACGGAATCAACAGCGGATTATGTGACGGCTTTTACGCACAGAATACCGCTATTATGAATGGCTTCCACGGTGTAGATAACGCTATCTGCAATCTTGGCTATCAGACACAGCAAGGCTTTAACACCACCAACATTGCACTGATGCAAGGACAGAATGCTTTGCAGTCTCAGCTTGCTAATTGCTGCTGCGAGACCCGTGAAGCTATCCAGGGTGTGAACTACAATATGGCAACAAATACTTGCGCATTGCAGAACACCATGAATAACAACACTCGTGATATTATCGACAGCCAGAATGCCGGTACAAGAGCAATCCTTGACTACTTATGCCAGGATAAGATCGCTAATCTGCAGGCAGAGAACAACGATCTGCGCAGAGCCGCTTCTCAGGATCGTCAGAATGCTCTTCTGACTACTGCCATGAGTGCACAGACACAGCAGATCATTAACGCTGTGAATCCTGCTCCCATTCCTGCATACCAGGTTCCTAACCCTAACGTATATTACGGATGCGGTTGCAACACTGGTTGCGGATGCTAAAACTGCATATCGAGTAACTTAACCTTAAGGTTATGTCTGCTATGCAGAATTACTGACAACATGGGGCAGACTATATGGTTTGCCCCTTTGATTTTGAAAGAGAGGTATTTATTATGGCTGAATATACAGCGGTAGCATTACAGACTGTGGCAGCAGGAGCGGACGTTGCTTTTACTGAAACTGCCGTAAATGGAAGTAACTGTATCAATCATAGAGAAGGATCTGGAATTGTGAAGTTAAGAGGTATCACTAATCAGTGTCGTGCAAGATTCCTTGTAAGTTATTCCGGAAACATTCAGATTCCCACTGGTGGAACTGTTGAGGAAATCTCCCTTGCGCTGGCGGTAGATGGAGAACCTTTACAGTCCACAAGAATGATTGTAACTCCGGCAGCAGCAGAGACCTTCTTCAACGTTTCTGCACAGGCTTACATTGATGTTCCTCGTGGATGCTGCAGTACGGTAGCCGTTCAGAACACTTCTACTCAAACTATCGAAGTGCAGAACAGCAATTTGATTGCCGTTCGTGAAGCGTAGGAGGTGAAAAATCATGGATGTTAAGAGAATGAATGAAATGATTGAAAAACTTTCTGAATGCGCTAAAACGCAGTTTGACAAGGGAATCGACCATGTAGACACTTGTGAAATGGGGAAGGTCATCGACATGATGAAAGACTTGTCCGAAGCCATGTACTACCGGGAACTGACAAAAACCATGCAGGAATATGACCCGGATGAAGTCATGGAAATGTTTGATCGTTACGGTGACGGTGGCAGACGGTACTATGACCATTACCGCTATGCTGACGGCAGATTTGCCCCTAAAGGACATGGAACGTACCGTAGAGGATATGAAGAGCCTTATTACCACATGACCCCGGAAATGTACCATCGTGACATGGACAGAGACATGGGACGTATGTACTACACGGAAACATCTGCATCCGGTATGCGTGATGCAAGAGAGGGCAGAAGTGGCATGAGCCGCAGAGCCTACATGGAAAATAAGGAACTGCATAAGGCTAACACACAGCAGGACAAGGAAGCAAAAGTCCGTGACCTGAACACCTACATGACCGAACTTGCAAACGACATGACGGAGATCATCAATGATGCAACACCGGAAGAAAAGACGGTACTGCGAAACAAGCTGTCCGCGCTGGTAACAAAAATCGGTTAAAACACATAAGGGGCTTATTTAGCCCCTTTTATGTTGGAGGTGGTAAGTTGTTCACGATAAATGGAATGGACTGGAATTTAAGGCTTGTAGGCAGTCACAGTCATATGCTGATGCGTTCTGATGGTACGTATACTTTTGGCATGACCGATAGGAACACAAGAGAAATTTACATATCAGACATGATTCATGGTAATTTCTATGACCGTGTGCTGTGCCATGAGTTGTGCCATGCGTTCTGCCTATCTTACAATCTGACTATGGATATTCAGACGGAAGAGATTGTTGCCGACTTTTTGGCTACCTACGGAAGAGAAGTGTTTGCTCTGGCTGATGAACTGATAAGCGGATATATGGAAAGAATGGCATAGAAAAGACCCCTTGTTATGGGGTCTCTTCTGTTGCACAGTTATCAACATCTTGCTGAAGAATTTTAGATGCAAGGTCTGAAAGCTGTGGAAAGTAGGTGATTACTTCGGAATTTCTGCATTTGTAATTTCCAGTCATTGTGATAAATATTCTTTTTGCTTCATCAAAATTATATGTTCTTCCCAAAACTTCCAGTAGGTGGTGCATATATTCCCTTGATGTAATATCGTAGCACCGGCAGACGTAGTTGATTTTGCCACGGTTGATGCAAAACCAGTCTGTCTCAATCGGCAATGTCGGCTTTTCCTCGATTGCGGCGGTGGGTTGTTGATTTTTTAATGCAAAATAAGCATTTACAAGCTTCCTCTGAACATCCCATGATAAATCATCCTTAAATGGCTTTACGAGCATAAGGTATCCACTCTCGGTGAATACGGTAATACCTCTGTTTGGGATATCAATATTTCTAATGTCCACCCGGTGGACATTAGAACTTTCTTTTTCCAAAACAATATAATCAACGCCATTTATAAAGTGCCTTTTGTTTCTGTTAAACGCTTTTCTCGCTGTGCCACTTGGTCTTTTATGCACAAGGTCGATATCGTCAAAAGTAACAACCATCTGACCATTGTATTCTCTGACAGCCAGTTCTGTTCCCTCAACGTTTACCAGTTCCGTCATATGCTACCTCCTAAATTTGTGGAACGTAAGAACCGTTCATAATACCGATTGCCAGCTTCATTCCCTCTACGGCATAGTAGTTAATAGTACTCACTTCACATTCTGAAAAAGAATCCATGAGTTCTTCAAAGACTTTTTCACTCACGATTTCCTGCAGCTTATCAAAGAACGGCTTAAAATATTCTGATGCTTTATCTCCTTTTTCCGCAGTGTTGATAATCTGACTTTCAAATACGATTTCTAAAAATCTGTCCATAATTTTTTCTCCTTTTGATTGATTTTCCCAAAAGAAGATGTTAAAATAAGTTATCACTTCTTTGGGAGTGGTGCAGAAGAGTAGTCAATGCTTGTCGAGGGCGATTTGATTACTCTTTTTCATTTTCTAAAACACTGTCAATTCCTTTTCTCACAACATCAGTTCTTGTTACATTGTGTTTCTCACAGTACTGATTAAGACGTTCGTTTGTTTTAACATCAATTCTTGCCTTAACCTCTACTGTTTTAGGTTCCAATGCTTTAGGTCTACCTGTGCGTGGTGACATTTTTAACACCTCACTTTCTGTGGCACAATTAAATAATACATAATGTGGCACAAAAAGTCAAGCACTTTTTCAAAAAAAATAAGAGAGTGGTGTCACTCTCTTGATTTTCATGCTATTAACAGTTTTCTACTTGTATTCAAAATGAAATTCTTAATATCATCATATCCCCAACCGCAGTCTACTAATCCACTTACAACCATTTCTACAGATTTGACTTTTGCAAGTTCTTCCGTGGATAATGAATCTCGCAAGTTGTCTTGTTTCCCGATTTCCAGTTCTTCCCTTAATTGTTTTGCACTTTTTCCTAAAACAACTTTGTAAATCAAATCAGTGTATGTAGAGTATGCGTGACCGTGCATACGTTCATTTTCCCCAGATTCCTTGATTGCGTTTGTGAGTGCCTGCCTTACAGCAATTCCTTTTTCACGCTCTTTTACCTTGCCTATCAAGGCTTTTTCCATTGCGTTAAATTGCTTGATATAGGCTTCCTTGAACTGCATTGCTTTTTCGCCAGTGTATCCCATAGCAAGAAGAGTAAATCCGTCTCTTGTGATGTAGTACATAGGTTGTTTTTTGTTTTGTGCATTAACGTAATAGGACTCGGCAAAATTGCCGTGTCTAAATTCTTCGCTGCAATCTAATTCTCTTATATCTCTCAATACTCTTGCGTGTTCTTTTCCAAATGTTTCAGCCACATCAAGGCTTGTTACAACGGTTACTTCTTCTTTGTTTACTGTTTTGATTTCAACTAACATTTTCTACCTCCAACAAATACATTGTCATGGGGCAGAAGAGCATAAAAATAAGCCCACTACCCCTGTTACTGTTGGAGTAGCGAACTTCCAATCTTTTTTGGTCTGTCTTTATTCCGGGTCTTGGTTACAATCTAGGCTGTCTAATCAGCTTTCACTCTCCGGACGTGGTGCAAGACTTCCTAACTGACACATATTATATCATGACAAACGTAGGTTCGCAACATAAAAATAAGAGCACCCTTTCGGATGCCCTTAAAATCAATTATCTTGATGCTCGGATAAGTCGTAAATAACTTCATCTGTGTCTTGGTCTACAATCAGAACATTAAAATCTCTGTCTTCAGGTGGAACTAAATTGTATGCTTGAATTGAATCACTTAGTACTCCACATATAATCGCTACACCAAAAGGAATGAAAGGATTGCCAGCTTCGTATTCTTCCTTGTTTGCGTAAAAAGTAAACTCTGAAAAATCATCGTTGTAGTCTACTGATTTTAGAGAAGCATACTGTTCATCAGAAAAAATTTCTTGAAACGTAGCGTTAAGATTCTCTTTGCTTAATATCTCATCTAGTGTAGCTTGTCTCTTTGATTCCTTGATTGTCAACTTGTAGTGGTCATCGTCATATATCTCTACCACAGCATCAGGATTATTTTTTTTATAATCTTCTACATATTGTTCGATTCCTACGTTGTTGAAATCGTAAGCAGACAAGATAATATCAACATCATTGTCAAAAAGCTGTGGTGTTTCTGATTCCTCTACTTGTGATACATTCGGTGTTTCTTGTGGCTTTTGTGTAAGGTCTACGGTGTTCGTCTGTGACCCACAACCGCAGACAAGAAGTGATAAAGACAGTAGTAATGGAATAATTCGTTTCATAAACATTTCCCCCTAGGTTTTATTAAAAATCTCATTTTTTGAGACTTTTTTCGTAAAAAATTTTGGGTCAACCGTTTTGATACCCCCGTAGGTCTGAATTTTCAACCGAAAATCTCGTTTTCAGAGGTTTTTGAAAGAAAAATTTTCTACAAAATTATAATGCCTTTTTCAAAATACCCCCCGGGGTAGCACTTTTCAAGCTGAAAAATCCGTTTTCAGAGGTTTTTCGCAGATTTTTTCAGACCGATTCAAGGTACGAAACACCTGTTCACTCATGCGGTGCACATTTTGAACCTGTCACCCGGTCAACGTGTCGCAACTTTTGCAAGGTCTCCAACAGCCGAAAGCATGGAATCATACGCAGACCGCAACAGCTCTGCAGATTCCTTAGACAAACCACCGGCGGCAGATTCAACACTTATGACGGTTTCCAACCGTTCCCCGGCATCAGATACGTTCTCCATGATGTCATATACATGACCGATTCCCACTTTTCGCATTTTTTATAATCCCCTTGTAATATTTGATTGTACACCAAGACAGCGCAAGCCGTCAATATATCCGGGCGCAGGATCTGACCGGATCCGATGGAAGAGTAACACAAATAGACCACCAGGCGGCAGCAGATCCCACAAAACACGACAAAAAGACGGTTGCAAGCCGTCTTTTATCTGTTTTCAAGTTCAAAAATTGCCCACCGCAGGGCGGCGGCTGTCTCCGTGTCGTGCTCTCGTTCCGCACGCTCTAACAGCTTGTAAAGTCTTTCAAGGTTCTTTTCTTTCATCCTGGCAACCTCCTATTTTTAATTTTAGGGCAGATTCTACCCATAAAACCTCCGCCGGTAGTGATCCGGCGGGCATCCTCTGCGGCGGCTATTGTTCAATGATTTCAAAGCATTTTTGAATTTCTTCCAGACTGTGGCAGCATTCCCCGCCGGGATAGCGATATATAGCCATATAATAACCACCGCCCAAGGGTTGCATATCTTTCAAATGCGCTCTAAAACCTCCGTTTCCTTTTATGATATTTGGGTATCCATCTTTTCGCATTTTTTCAATTCTTGTCATGTTCCTATTTCTCCATATTTTCAATTTTCCCGTTTCCGGGTAAAAGCAAGCCGGGGAATCGACCCCCGGGAACCGCCGCCGCTTGCCTAAATAAGTACACCCAAGCGCATACAATCACGCTTTTTATCACAAACAATTTTCCATTTTTCAAAGTCGCCCTTGATATTTTCGGCGGTTCTGGTGTCCGCCCATTCGTCCCGGGCTTTAATATAAGCGGCTTTCGCATCGTCTTTCTGTTTCTGCAATTTTTCCATAAATTCCATAATATCAACCATCCTTTCATTATATATTTATATTTCTAAAACTATCCATTCTCCGGCCGGAGCATTTTTTACAAGTTTCTGGATTGTGTTATTAAGTTTTCTTGATGTAAAATCATCATCATACCAGGTCTTAATAATATTAGATTCATTTCCTTTTTCCACAAGAGAAACGATATTAGCTACTCTTTTAAGAGTTACTTTCATATATTTCACCATCCTTTCATCGTGTGCCCTGTCTCATCGGTGCAGGTGGGGCAGTTCCTGCAGACCGCCGGAAGGCGGTTTCGACTTAGTTGTAAAGCATTTCTTGCATGATCTGGTGGCGTTCTGCTTCGGATTTCTTCCGGTGCATTTCTCTAAAATCCTTTTCAGCTTTCGCCTGTGCTTCCTCCTTGGTATATCCTCGACCTCTCCAAAGGTAAAATAATTGTTCTATTGTCCATTCCTTCATGTTTTCCCTTTCTGGTCTGCCATCATCAGAGCCGGGAGACCATCCCACGGCTGACGCCCCAGGGCGGAGCGTTTCGGCTATGCTATGCAGATTTCAAATTCGTTGCTTTGGATCTGTTCAAAATCGACTTTTTCAAAAATTCCGATTCCGTAAAAATCAGCGGTCAAATTTCCAAAATGGTCATATTTGAAAGATATATTTTTCTCTTTTAATACCTTTATTGCGTTGCTGTTCTTGGTTCCTGCTTCCCATGTAAATTTTAATCCGATTTTTCTCATCTCTGCTGCTCCTCTCTGTATAATCTTGCGTATTCGTTGCATTCCTTGGAATAGGGGCATTTGCTACAAGCTTTTTCGTATTTTCCGCATTCTGCGGTTAAAACCTTTTCCAGCTCTTCAATTCTTTTCATTTGCTTTTACCTTTTCACCCGTGTTATAATTTGGGTGCCTTTCTTTTTGGGTGCCGGTGTTCGCTTGGTAGGTGGTCACCGGCTTTATTTATTTGTTGAGATTAATTGATGTATTAAATTCTGATATAGCGATTTCTACCCGCGCAAGCTCTGACTTAAATTCAGATACACGATCTGCAGAAATTTTACCGGTATATTCTGCCAGTTTAATTTTTTCTTTGAGAAAAATTTTCCTAGTATTCAAGGCTTTTTTAATTGTATTTGCCGTTTCATCAGATAAATTTATATTCATGTTATTTTCTTCACCTTTCTCAACGTCATGACTGATAGGACAGCTAAATATTATAAACCTTCTTTTTCCAACCGTTCCCAAATAACGAATTGTGGATCTTTTTCATTAAAAGTAAACCTGAGCCAATTTTTTATATGAACAATCATAGTAATCTGCGGATTGTCATCACAATTTGACAACAAATAATCATATTCTTCCTTTATTTCTTGGGCGGTGTTAAATCCCTTCATAACACGAATCATTTTTACTAAAAATTCCTTTCTATCCATCTTAATATCCTCCTTTCTCGGTGCCTTCAATTTATAAGGAAGAAGCGACCCACCGCCCGGTGTATATCCACTATACTCTTAATCTTCATAACCGCTGTCCCTGAGTCATCCGCTTCCTCTCAGTCAGGAAAGTTAATCCGACGTTCTCTAGTTGTCATTTCCTCTTCCTTATGATGTTATAATAGCATAGTTCAATAATATAGTCAATAGCATAGTTTAATAATTTTAAAATATTTTTTATTTTCTGTTTTTACCTATATAATGCAACTTTCTTTTGCAGTTGACAAGCATAGTTTAATATGATACTATTCTATAAAAAGAAAGAGAGGTGCTACAAATGGCATTCAGGGAAAAAGAAAAAGAGCTGTCATATATTGCACAATATCAGAAAGACAAATACGACAGAATTACAGTGATGTCACCAAAAGGAACAAAAGAAAAGCTAAAAGCGGCTGCAACTTTGCGGAATATGAGCGTTTCTGAATTTGTGTTATCTTGCGTTACAAAAGAATTAGAAAAAATGAAAGAATAGTTCAATAATATGTTGACAAGCATAGTTTAATATAATATAATGACATCACAGCAAATGACATCATGACATCATAAAAGTGATATCATCAAAATGACATCATGACATCATGGAGCTATGAAATCATGACATCACGCAAGGGAAGGAGAACAGAAAATGGAAACATTTGATTACAAAGTGCTGTTCCCGAAAGACCTAGAACCGCAGATCAAAGCGCAAGCAGAAAAGAACGGTATAAGCGTAAACCAGTTTGTTATAGGTGCCGTGATCGCAGCATTGCAACCAGTACAGCCGCTGACGGTGACAGAGCAACCGAAAGGAACACCCGTGACAGGCTCTAAAAGCCCCATAGACGAAAAAATCGCACTCATGCAGGCAAATGAACGGCTACACGCTTTACAAGCCAAAACATCGGCAGAAAGAGCCGCTAGAGAGCATGGAGAAGTTAAACCAGTTATAAAACATCCTCCGAAATGGGCAGGCTTACCCGGACAGCGGCCAGACGAAAGCAATGTTGAATGGGTAGAACGCAAGAGGAAAGAAGCGGAAGAAATTTATAAGCAAGGTATGGAACGAATACAAAGAGAAAAGGAGCAGAAAGCATGAAAGGAACACCAGAGCAGATCACAGCAAAGAAAGCCGCCCGGATCCGGTCAAATGTCCGGCAGTTCTTCCGGTACTACCGGGAGCAACTGGAAAACGTGGAATCCGAACGGCTGAAAGAATTTAACCGGGCAGAACTCCAAGCGCTGGAAGCAGTGCAAGCGGAAACGCTCCAAACACTGGAGAGCATGACAGATGCAGAGTTATTGACCAGCAAAGCCGCATACGGTGACAGGGCAATAATTGACCGGATCACAGCGAGAGCGGAACGGATTAGAAGAACAAGTAAACAAATAGCATAAAAGAAAGGTAAAAGGTGGAAAATTATGAGAATTAATGGAATCGGAACAGTAAAAAAAGAAGAAGCAATGAAGATATTAACAAGAGAAGGTCGGGAAGCTGTAAAAAGCGGAGAAATTACACCGGAAGAACTCGGACAGATGTATAAACTTGAGCAGATCAAGAAATCCTCAAAAATAGGGCGCTGTGGGGATACGTTCCGCGCGAATTATGACCGGATTCCGGACGATCTGAAAGACCAGCTTACACCGGACCAGCTCGGACGGCTTACAGATGCTTTTTATGAGTGCTACGGAGAAGGCAAAAATGATAATAGAGATTAAACAGTAAGAGAGAGGATAAAACCTCTCTCTTTTTCTGCGCAATTACAAAAATTACAATTGTTTCAATCCTTTATCCTCCCGGAGTTGGTGGAAAGATCTTCCGGCATCCATCCAAACCGGAAGACATTGCAAAACAAATAAAAACATAATTGTTTTACAAAAAACATAATTTTTTCAACCCGTGTCCGCAAGATTCGGTAGCGAAACCATCACAACGACCATCTACGTTGTGAGACTATATAAACCATACCACATAACGACCATATTGTCAAATAGTTTAAGCAGGTGTAACAGCTTGCTTTTCTTGATCTATTTTCACTGCGACATTTTAACGTGCTAAATTTTGTAGACAAATTGTAGACATTTTGTAGACGCAGATTAAATAAAAGGAGATTAAATAAAATAAAGGTTAGATAAAATAAAAATAAATAAGTGCAGAAAGACATTGTATAACCAAGTATATATAAATACTAGAGCCGACCGGCTACCACCATACACTTATCTGCAAAGATTACCTGTCTGTCTGTCAAATAACCTCATTTATCAAATTTAACCGGATGATATTTTTTAACCGCATGATTTTTATTTACTCAAGATCACCGGCAGACATACAACAGCAACAAATTGTCAAATACGTAAAAGGTTGTTGTAGATTTATAAATAGCACTTATGGTATGATTAAGGCAGTTAGGGAGCCGACGTTAATACGGTGCGAGTGACAGCGGTACAAATTCAACCCCCTTGGATATGCAGCCGCCCAGATTGTAACCAAGACCACCGGAGCCGACAGACCGGAACCGATCAGAAGTCACTAGCTGATCACTTTTGTAAATTTATGTTTTGCCTGATCTGTGGAGGAGATCAAAAAACATGGGTTTATTAAGTGATGCTTAGTGATTTTTTTATTGCAGTTTTTAGGAGGCACAGAACATGGAAAAAGTGGAAAATACAGAAACATTGCAGGTATATGAGAATGACATGGAATTATATCTTTCCAAGTTCTGCGAGGATCAGAAAATCGAGGATATTAGACAAGAGTCTCAAAGCGTTTGGAATGCTGCTCTTATGTATATCAAACGCCATGCTTTTAATGAGCCGGATTGTCTTAAGTCTAAATCCCTTGTAAATACTACCGGATCATTCACAGGTGGAGTAAGTAATTATAACGCTTATAATTATGATTTAGTTAATCGTATATGTGATTATTATATATATATGTGTATGATGTATGATAAAGAGGTATCAGCTATAGGATTTAGTTTATTAACGGGTATTGATAGATATACAATAGCTACATGGAGAGATGAGGGTACAAAATTAAGTCCATCGTGTTCTGACATCGGCAAAAAGATATCGGATTTCCGCGAAGAGTCTTTAAGCGCAAAGTTAGCCACGGCAAAGCGTAACCCTGTTGGGATCTTGGCAATTTTGAATAGGCATTACGGGTGGAACCTTCCGGGAGTATCGAGAGAGCAGCAGAACCACAAGCAAGCCTTGACCGCTTCGGATCTGCCACAGTTAGGCAGCATAAATGGACAAAATACATCAATATTGACCGATTCCGGAGCGTATGACAGTGACAACACAGATGCGAATAAGTAGCAACAACAACGGAAACGCGCGAAAATATGGAATAGTTAAGAATTTGACAATCAACTATTTCGTAAAGACGTGTTTAACGCATAGTTGAAAATCCACATAACACACCGGGGGAGGGGGTCTGACAGAATTTGAAAAAAAACCCCTACCTTAGTCCCTCAAATTTCCTCAAAAATAAAAAAGACCAATTAAGGAGAATAGCCGTGATATCATTCATTCAAAAAGATAATGCTATTACAAAGGCTAGAAGATATTTTAAAAGATATGGATATCGTGTAGTTGGCAGTAAGACCACTAACGCCTATGTGTATGTAAAAGCTGTCAGCTATTTAAAAAATCCGGTTATTGGGAGAGTAAGTCTCAATACGGGCACAGTGGTAGCAATACTGAATGTAAATAGCTGCCCGGTAGAAATCACAGATGGAAAATACGATTAACAGGAGGAAACGCATGATTTTTTTTACTCGTTATGCTATTTTGGATTTTATATACATTGCAGGCTCCTTGGTGGATTTATTTGCTATTGATCCTCCTGGGGATATGTGGAACTAAGGATTGAGGTTATAGCTTATGCAGATCTACGGAAAAGAGATTAAAGACGAATGTTCAAAATGCGGTGAAGTCCTGCAATGCGAATTATTTCTTCAAGGTCATGGGATTAAGAGAGACCGTGAGAACGTTGCGGAAATGGTTAGCTGCCAGATGAAGCATCAAAAGAGCAGACTTGATAAAGAGCCTAAAGAAGATTTGCCAGTTAAGGAGAAATGTGAATTGCCACCGGAGATTAAAGAGATTTACACAGAGGTTTGGAAAATCCATAAAGAGTGCGCTAATCCGAAAACGGATGATGACTGGTCGTATCTTATCCGGCAAGGCAACTTGCTGATTAAAATGCACAACAATAGCCAGTTTGCTAAAGCACTGGTAATGGCAATGATCGATGAAATTGAAGGAAGGACGAAGAAAAAGTGAAAATATGGAAATTGATAGAATATATATTGATAATATTAATTAGTGCAATGAAAATTTTATTTATTGTTTCCGGAGCAATACTTTTTTATCGGAGCGAGAATATAGTGGATAAATTAATATACTTCGTTATGGTATTACTTTTCGGAATTTCAATCTACTTTGAGAGGGAGAAAAGAAAATGACACTTTTAAGAATTTTAATCAGCATTATGCTGATTATATTGACAATTACATTTGCATGGAATGCTCCGAAAGAGGAAACAGGAAGCAATGTTATCATAGTTTTTAGTTTTGCTTTAGCAACAGCATTAGCAACCGTTTTCATGTGGGTATAATATGTGGTTGCCGGAGATTATGCGAATTATCCCATATCACATTGTTGAATGGGTTAAATTCATAAAGCCATTGTTATTGCCGAATATCCGGTGTTGTGTTGGCATTGGATATGTTTCCGAGAAATCAAGGCATCAAGAGTGTATGTAGCCTGTGTGTGGGAAATGAAAAATGAAATAATGCGTTCGACAACACTAAGTTTTACAGAGTACCGTGCGCAGGCGTGATAATTTTGAATAGAGTGGTTCACGAAAATAATCCGGGAGCAGATGGTCTCTCTCCCGGAGTTTAGGACTATCGCCAAGCGGTAAGGCACAGCACTTTGACTGCTGCATCCCAGGTCCGAATCCTGGTAGTCCTGTTTCGCAGATGTTTTCTTCTTTCGGTCTTTGCCATCTGCGAATTGTCTTCCATACTTTTCCATTGGAGACACTCCTTTCACCTCATAGCGGAATGCTGTTAAGAGCCGTCGCAAGGCTCGTGAGGGTTTTCCACGTAACCGCTTGAAGCTTTGCAACCATATAGCGGTGAAAACTTTATCTGCGTCTATAAGACGATACCGTGATTGCAATAATCGGTAGGTAGCAGATAGGTGTGCCAGAAGTTTAACTGTGGTTATACGGCACAGGTTTTGGGGAAATATGCATAGTGGCGATTGCAGCGGTCTGTAAAACCGTGACATTAGAAACACCGAAGGTTCGACTCCTTCTTTCCCCACGATGTCGGATCGCAACCGACTAGCAGGTAACTGGCGGATGCCCTGCGAAAATAAAAATATCCATAAGTGTTGCGCTGTGTCAGTGCCTTAAATGTAGGCATACAGCTTATGGAAACGCACATTGTGACGTAGCGCAAATGGAGAGAGCAACAGTCTTTTAAGCTGTGGGGTATGGGTTCGAGTCCCTTCGTCACAATGGGTGTTGTTGCAAGTACACTCCGAGTATGCTTATTACAGAAGCATAGGGGATAAATACACCGGTTAATGTTTATCTCATGGGAACTTGATGGAGCCGCTTGCGGCTGACTAAAAAATCCTTGGGTGGGAGATAACCAAGTAAAAAACCTCCCGACTGCAGATATGGTGTAATGGTATCACAGTAGCTTGCTAAGCTATCCAGCAGAAATGCTGTCAAGGTTCAAATCCTTGTATCTGCGTTTATACGAGTGGGAACGCATATCATTGTTCGCAGGGGGATATGCATAATTGTGAGTTGAGATACCTGTTTTAGCAATTAACCATGCTATATTTGCCATGTGTCCGGTTGGTCGAGGGTGCTGTCTTGAAAACAGTCTGGATGTAAAAGTCTCTGGGGTTCAAATCCCTAACATGGCGTGCGTTGCTGAAGGATGCGACCTGTGGTTGCTATTGAGAAGCGAAAATTCTAGAAAGTAACTTTGTTGAAATAGTGGCAATTCCTCTTGTTTTGGAAAGCAATGAAAAAGTTTGACCGTTTCAAGTTTCAAAAAATCGTGAAAACTTTATATACGTCTGTCTGTTGGTCAGAAAGAGGTCTCCAAAACCTCTAACGAAAGTTCGATGCTTTCCGGGCGTGCTTATCTTTATCTCCACTTAATCGGGCACTACTGCAATAGTTCCGGTCAATGGGAGAAGTATGGATAGTAGTTGCTCATTATCGGTCAACGAAAAACACTTCTGCGAGTAGAATTTGCAGATTCAAAAGTAGTCGAGCCTTGTTTGGGTCGGGTGGGTTCAACTCCCACGGCAACTATTCCCTGGCTAAAACGTAAGCCACATACGTTTAGCGAAAACCAAGCCTATGAAGTAGAGAACAGACAAGACTGTGAGATTGTGGATAGTCAGTGACAAGTAGGCGGTGCACATTTGGTTATGGCAAGCGCAAGCCATAAAAGGTTTTACGGTGCGATTCCCATGTATAGCTTTAGTGGAAGAGCGGCATCCGCATAGGATGTGTGTCGGCGGTTCGATTCCGTCTGCATGGGTTACGGAGGAATTTCGCATGAATGGATTTCACCTTATTCTTCAAGATTGTTGTCAGTATTGTAAAGATTTTGAACCGAAACTGATACAAATGAATATAACAACAGTATCTGACAAAAGCGAAAAATACTTAAACAACATTACTTGCGAAAATCTTGATAAATGTGAACGGTTAATGGAGAGGTTAAAAAATAAGCATGTGTAAATTTTGTGAAAACTGGCATGACGAAAATACAATCTGCGGAGCTGAAATAAAAATTCATAAATGCGCAAATGAAACAAATTTGACATGTGCACAGATTATGAAGAATACCTGCGATAAAGTGCCAGGTATCGTGATTTATAAAGGATGTAAGGCGGCAGGCTACTTTGATATTGCATTTTGTCCGATGTGTGGTAGAAAGTTGGTGTAGGAATGAAGTCATTAGAAGAAATATTTTTCAGAGCTTGCGTGAATGAGCAGAAAAGAAAATCACATTCGATCGATCGGGAATTGAGCATAAGAACTATTGGTAATATTTTTGAAAGGCTTGGATTTTCGTATAAGCAGTTAATGTATTATGTCAGAAAGTGGTCTGACAAGGGATTTTATAATTATGGAGTGACACTTGACTTAGGCTGGTTTGAATTTGATAAGCTGACCGGAGAATATAAGCAGATTTATGATTATATGACAAGTACGGACGGATGGAAAGATGGAGAACTTGCAAATTATATTGTCAGTAATTCTTTTAATCGGAAAAGGATAACAAATTTTGCATTGAAAAAGCATATTGGAATTGGAAAAGATGAGGACTTCTTCAATCCATACAAAGAGGGGTAACTAATGAAACATATCAAAGAATGGAACACTTGCGATAGGTGTGGAGTAGAAATAAAGAATACACTTATCAGAAAAGGGAAAGCGAAAATTAAGTCAAAAATCCAAAAAGGTTACCATATTGATAGTTTGCTTGACAATTTTGGAATTATTTTGTACACAGAAGAAGCAGAAATTGACTTATGCCCTAAGTGCCGGAAAGAGTTTGAGGAGTGGATGAAAAATGAAAGACAAAATATTGTACATCAGTGATAGAGAAGAAAGAGTCGCAAGCTTTTTGAAAAATATTTGTCTAAATTGCTGGAATGCAAAAAAAGAATATCTTTTGGATTTGAGACATGACATTTTGATAACAGATAAGGTTGATGTTGTTGGAAAATCATTTTATGGAAGTCATTTGGGGTGTGGATATGGGCATTGTTTATATTACTGCATCGATGAAACAATTGATAAAAACAGAATGACGGATAAAGATAATCAACAACTAATGGAAATACTGTTTTATGTTAGAGAAGGAGCAAAAGAAGTATCCGAACAGGAAATATTATATATGCTTGATATGAAAGTAGGTGGATGAAAAATGAGTATGACAGCAGTAATTGAAAATATAGAACGTGATGTGTTTCGAAAGGTCACACCTAAAAACATCGGGAATATTGAAAATATAAAAATTGAATGTACAACACTGGGAGAAGAGCCGATTGTCGTGGCAGATACAAAGGAAGACGAGGAAACTTTGAAAAAATGTTTTTATGTAAAACTGTCCGAACATCGTTGTAGCAAATGCAACCGTCTTTTAGGTAAATTCAACGGACAGGCTGAAATCAAATGTCCGAAATGTGGTGAAATCAATAGAATTGGGGTGAATCGGGAATGAAAATTATAAAAAGACACAAATTAGTAGCACCGACCAAAAGATTAAACTGCGATAAATGCGGTTCGATATTTGAGTTCGAGAAAAGAGAATGCGATGCAACTGACATAATGGGTGTAATGCATGATGGTCTTGGCAGTTACAATATCAAGTGCCCTGTATGTGGGAAACGGTCGTATTTTGATTGGAAGTAAACTGAATATTTAGAGCACCAGTCGTAGAGTGCCTACGCAGAGAGCCAAATTTCCAAAATTTTAGGGAAGGAGGCTCTTTTATATTGGCAAGTCAGAGTCTTATATCGGCAGTAAACAGCTATGACAATTACATACAGCGCAAGGGGATTGATGAACAGGTCATTGATGCGTACATAGAAGCCTGCAGAGTGGCTATAAACGGTGAAAAGGACATAACTTATGGCTTACAGATAACAAACCGTTCCAAAGGCATTGTAGAGCGTTTCTGCATGGAAAGAACCGGAGGAACCATATGGGATTTGGAAAAGTATTCCTTTGCGAACAAGACGCACTATTCTCTGACAGATAAATTGTACGATGTTCTTCTACTGGAAGCGCAAAATAAGGTTGTGGACAGTGCGTACCGCTATTTGGAAAAGAAAAGAGAACCTAGAGAGCGGTTCTATATGCCACGTAGAAAGCAATTTCTTAAAATCGGTCTAATGGATGCCATTCAAGGCATGATTGATGATATATACGACATCCTCTGCGTGTCACTTATCCCTGGTGCTGGAAAAACTACGGTGGAAAAAATGCTGAATGCGTTGGTTGCCGGATGGTTTCCGAGAGATTTCAACCTTTTTTACTCCCACAGTGGAGATATTACACGTATGTACTATGATGGTGTGTACGATATTTGCACAAATTCTGACGAGTACACTTGGAATGAAATTTTCCCAAACCTTTCCGTAACTAGCACAAACGCAAAAATGGAACAGTTTAACATTGGCAAATATAAACCATTTCCATCCGTTCAGTGCACATCCGTAGGAAGTAAAAATGCTGGTAAAGTACGTGCATCAAAGTTTTTGTTCGTAGATGACATGATCGGTGGCATCGAAGAAGCCATGAATCCTATAATTTTGGATAAACTGTGGGACAAGTATGCGGTAGATGCAAGGCAAAGAAAGACACAAGATACTGACGGAAAGAATTGCAAAGAGATCCATATTGCAACCAGGTGGAGCGTAAATGATGTAATCGGTCGGATCCAAAATATGTATGAAGGGAATCCGAGAGTAAAAGTAATTGCAGTGCCGGATATTGACCCCAAAACAGGATTAAGCAATTTTGACTACGAATTTTCCGGATTTACGGTTGCTTTTTTTGAAGATCAACAATTACTCATGGATGAAATCTCTTATAGGTGTCTTTACAAGCAGGAGCCTATTGAACGTGAGGGATTGTTATTCCCGGAAGATAAAATTCGTAGATATTTGAATCTTCCTCATGGCGAGCCGGAAATCGTTACTGGGCAATGCGATACAAAGGGAAAAGGAACAGACTTTTTTGTTCTTCCGGTATTACAAAAGTACGGAGAAGATTATTACTGCGTTGATTGTGTGTGCGACAATACGGCAGATTATGAAATGCAGTATGAAAATGCGGCAAATGTACTCGTCAATAATAAAGTGCAAGAGTGCGAATTTGAACGTAATGCTGGTGGTGACCGTGTGGCAATGGAAGTAAATAAACGTGTAGAGAGTAAAGGTTGGATATGCAATATCACAGACACACCGACTGAGACAAACAAGGAAGCTAGAATCTTTCAGTGTTCTAACTGGATATTACAACACGTTATTTTCAAGGATCCGTCTCGTTACAAACCGAATGAACCATACGGAGTAATGATGTCACTGCTGAAAAGATATTCTGCATCCGGAAAAAAACAGTTAGATGATGTGCCTGATGTATTTTCTAACTTTGCTTTAAGAATCACAAACGGTAACAGGGTAGCAAAAGTAGAAGCAATTCAAAACCCATTCTCTTTTGGACGGAGGTATTGATTATGGTGACTAAAGATGTTTTGTCTCAATACATAGATTTACAGGAAGAAATCAAAGAAGTACAGCAGAAGATTAAAAAACTTGAATCGGATATCAGAAAAATTGAATCGGATGGGAATGTTGTTGACAGCGTATCAGGTGGATGCGGCGGCACTGAACATTTTCGTATTGAAGGATTCCCTTATCCGGAGTACAGCAGAAAACGGACACTGCTTTATTCCAGAAAGGCTACTTTACAACTTTTAGAGGACGATTTACTGCAAAAAAATAATGAAGTAGAAGAATTTATTGCAAGCGTTCAGGACAGCCGTATAAGACGGATCATCAATTTGCGTTTTGTTGAAAAATTATCATGGAACAAGGTTGCTGATAGAATCGGTGGTGGAAACACAGAGGATAGCGTAAGAAAAGCATTTGATCGTTATATGGCAAATTAAAATAATACGGAGGTATAAACAATGCAAATTATTAAAGAAATAGTGTTAATTGTGCTGTGCCATTTAGTGGGAGATTATGTATTACAATGTGAATTTATTGCATCAACGAAAGGGAAAAATTGGTATCATTTATTTGTGCACTGTGCATTATATTGCCTTCCTTTTCTAATTGTTTTTGGATGGACATGGCAGTTGCCGATAGTTTTTGCAACACATTTGATTATTGATCCATTAAAAGCGAGATGGAATAAAATTACGTATGCACAAGACCAAGTTTTACATTATTTGGTTGGATTATTATATTTAATCTGAACAAACTTGTCCGATATGTCCGATTTTTCCGTGATACTATTAAGATGCAGAAAGATTCCAAGATATTTTTCATTTCCTCCTCAGATCATGTGAAGACTACAGAAGTACCGCTCTTATCAGCAAGGGCGGTATTTTTGTGCGCAGAAAAGAGGTATTTATGATTTTTAACCAAAAAATTAGAGTGTATTGTCCTGAATGCGGACGGTTGGTCGGTGAATGTAGTGCAAAATCACATATTGACAAGACATATAAGTGCCGGAATTGCGATAAGATGGTTGTTTATCATACAGAGACCGGAGAACGTGAGATCAAGAAACTTCCCAAAAGAGATCAGAGCAGCGGAATGACATTTATGTAGGTGAAAATATGAACACTATGAAATTTCAAGACCTTGTAAAAGGTTGTCACGGTAGAAAAATTGCATATACGGATGTGGAGCAGATAACCGAAGACAACATTGTAAAGGTTATTGGTGATTGCATCGGTGTTTTTAATTACAACAAGACAGTTATCAAGTATCTGTGGGAGTACTACAAAGGTGACCAGCCGGTACTATACAGAACAAAGCTGTCAAATGAGGATATAACAAACAAAATCGTTGAGAATCATGCTTATGAGTGGGTACAGTTCAAGGTCGGTCAGACTTACGGCGAGCCTATTCAGTTTGTTAGCAGAAAAGATGATGAAGCTGTAAATAAGGCAGTAGATGAACTGAATGATTACTTAGCAGATGCAAATAAACATGAGAAAGACATAAAAGCTGGTGAATGGCAGTCAGCAACCGGAACATCATTCAAAGCAATTCAGATTGTGAATGGAGATGTTCCTATCCGTGTGGTTGCACCTAATCCTCTGAACACATTTGTAATTTACAACCGTAGTTCCGAAGAACCGATTTTAGCAGTCCAAGAATTAAAGGATGAAAACGGAGAATGGTATAAACTTTGCTACACAGAAACGCATGAATGCAAAGTAAAGAACAGTTTCGTTATTGCTGATTCATGGAAGTTACATGGTTTTGGCGGAATTCCTATTGTAGAATTTCCAAACAACCATGAACGTTTATCTGATATTGAACTTGTTATAGATCTGCTGGATGCAATAAATAATACGCAGTCTAATAGAATGGACGGCATAGAGCAGTTTATACAGGCATGGTACAAATTTGTAAACTGTGAAGTTGACGAAGAACAGTTCAAAAAAATGAAAATGAACCATGCGTTGGTTGTAAAGTCCATCAATAAAGACAATAAGTCTGATGTAGATGTCATGTCTCAAGAACTTGACCAAACGCAGACACAGGTTTCCAAAGATGATTTAACAGACAGCGCACTTTCAATTTTGGGAATACCGAACAAGCAAGGAAACACTGGCGGTGATACGCAGGGTGCGGTTGAGCTGAGAAACGGATGGGATTTTTCAAAATCAAGAGCAAGGCTTAAGGATCCGGTTGTTAAGACAGCAGAGAAGAGACTGGCCAAGGTTGCGCTGAATGTTATCCGCATTAAGAAAGAGGATCTGAAAATCACTCTTAGAGATTTTGATGTGCAGATCAACCACAGTCCACAAGATAATATGTATACCAAGTCGCAGACTTTACTGCAACTTCTGCAGTGTGGTATTCATCCTCTTATTGCAATCAAAACGGTTGGACTTTGGGGAGATTGCGAAAAGACTTTCAATCTTTCCAAACCTTACCTTGATGCTCTGTGGAAAACTGCTGACATTATCAACATGGAAGAGCAAATGGCAAAAGCACAAGAAATTGTAAAACAAATGCAAAATAAGACAGTTGCCTAGAAATAGGTAGCTGTTTTTATTTTATAAAATTTGCAGCTATGCGGTAAATAGCAGAGACTCAGCAGGAGCGACCTGCGGTAACAAAAGCGTGAGTTTAACGGAGGTAATTTATGACACGAGAAGACGTATTAAAACTTTTTCCCGAAGCTACGGACGAACAGATTACAAATCTTTTGAATCAGAACAATTCGGAAGTTGCAAGAGAAAAAACAAAGGCAGGACAATACAAAGCTAAGGCTGATAGTGCAGATGAGTTACAGAAAAAGCTTGATGAACTTGAAGCCGGAAATCTTTCTGAAATTGAAAAAGCTAATAAGGCTTTGGAAACTGCAAATGCAAGAATTGCAGAGCTTGAAAAGACACAGGCTATTGCGGCACAGAGAAGCAATGCGGCATCTAAGTTTAACATTTCTGCTGAACAGGCATCACAAGTTATCAAGGATGACGGAAGTTTTGACTACGAAGTACTCGGAAAAATTATCTCTGATAAAGAGACCGCTGCGGCACAAGCCAAGGAGCAGGAGATTGCAAACGGATCTACTAATCCTGGAGGTGGAAGTGCTGGCGGTTCTGAAAGTAAAACTGCGGATGTTGAGAATGCGGAGAAAATTACATTCGGAAATGCATCTGCAAGCGAAGAAGCAAAAAACCATTATGTTTTATAGGAGGTAAAAAATTATGGGTAAGCCTATTACCAGAGACTTTACACAAAGTAAAGGTATTTTGAAGTTTTTCCCTTATGAGGGAGCAGCTTGCATCGTAGAACAGAGCGGTGTGAGTGCAGGAACTGACGGAAGAAAAGTTGTGCCTGCTGGTACACCATATCCGTCTAATGACGCAAAGTGCGTAGGTTATCTGCTTGAAGATGTGGATGTAACTATGGGAGATGCCCCCGGAACCTATGTATACCAGGGAACTATTGATTGGGAAAAAGTAAAGAGTTTGACAATCTCTGATGAAGCTAGAAAAGCTACACCGAGAGTCACTTTTTACGGTGCACCACAAATTTCCGCAGTGTAATTAACAACAATTCAAGGAGGTATTAAGAGTGAAAAATAAAGTAGATTTTAGGGCGCACTTGTATAAGGGTTCATAAAA
>ERZ1034992.218-NODE-218-length-36034-cov-21.544818_pt1 | contig 36034 bp, 41 predicted proteins | sample MGYA00520695_ERZ1034992 | MGnify/ENA primary metagenome ERZ1034992 (study PRJEB33766, sample SAMN09781778) | gut metagenome | biome: gut microbiome | host: Homo sapiens | place: Madagascar | study: EMG produced TPA metagenomics assembly of the PRJNA485056 data...
TTTCATATAAAAAGTGAACCTCCTAAGTTTGTCCAACTTTAGGGGTTCACTTCAATTATAGACAACCTCAAATATGTATTTAAATATAAGAACTAATTAGTTAGCCTTTTGCATAGTGATCTTCCAATCACTACCAACACCAATATTATATGCCTTGGCAAATGAGCCTTGGTTAATCGCAACAGCGATATGATAAGAAGAGTTCATATAAATAATAGGAGTTGAAATTGGTACATCCGCAAAAGACTTACCATAGTTAATTGTATTTGTATAAACACAAACATCTCTGTTAAAAATCTTTACTAGGACATTATCACCAAACTTAAATCCACACTTCTTGAATTCTTCATATGGGATAGAAGTCCATAATGAACCAAAACGAACATCAAGGATATCAATTTGGCCCTTAACACCATTTTCAATCTCTTTGCAACCATATAGTTCTAATTCAACAACATCCTCAACATTTAGTTTTGGACCAACACCTTCCATATCGATAGTATTAGAAGCAAGTCTAGCACCAGTATAAGCATAAACATCACGACCATGGAAAGTATAAGATAATTCAGAGTTCTTTAAACGATTAACTCTTTCTTCAATCTCTCTTACTTCCTCAATGCCAACAAACTTATTAATATGAGTCAAAGTACCATTATCTGGAGTAACAATATATTGACCAGTTTTAGTCTTCGCTACAACTGACTTACGAGCACTACCAACACCTGGGTCAACAACTGATACAAACACTGTTCCTTCTGGCCAGTAACCAATTGCTTGGAAAAGTCTATAAGAAGCGTCAAAGATGTTATATTGAGGAATATTATGAGTCAAATGACGAATATTCAAGCTTTGAGAAACACCAAAAGAAACACCTTCCATAGCACTAATAGCGCCATCATCCAAACCGAAATCTGTTTGAAATACTAATAAATTATTCATGTTCAAATACCAACTTATAACCCTTTCTAAAATCTAAATCATAATTCTTACATAAATTGCCAACTACCTCAGCTAAAGCCATATTATTTAATTCGTTATTGTAAATCATAATAGACTTAGCAGGGGCCTTACCGAATGAATCATAATAAGGAAGATCCCAACTATAAACTACCTCATCATTTAAATAAATAGTAGTCTTAACATTGTCACCCATCTTAAAACCCATTTCCTTAAATAAATCCAATGGGATATTAGTCCAAAGATTACCAAAGTTAGGATCATTAATCTCAAAAGTACCCTCTAACTTGCCATCAACAATTTGTGCCTTACGAATATCGTGTCTAACAATCTCTTCAACTGGATAAGTAGGACCAACTTCCTCAAAACTAATCTTGCCACTAGCTAACTTAGCTGCACAATAACCAAATAAATCACGGCCATGGAAAATAGAAACATAACCATTATCATCACGATGAAGTCTATTAACAGTCTCATCAATCTCTCTTACTTCCTCAATGCCCCACTTGTTATAAACATGAGTCAAACTACCATTATCAGGAGTAACGATGAAATAACCATTCTTAGTCTTGGCAACACAAGCTCTTCTAGCAGTACCAACACCTGGGTCAACAACAGACACAAAAATAGTGCCCTTTGGCCAGAAATCAATATATTGATACAATCTGAATGATGCAGAATAAGTATCATATTGAGGAATTTGATGTGTAGCTGTAATACACTCAATATCTAAATCAACACTCTTAACAACACCCAACATTGAAGGAACAGCACCTTCTGCATAAGTGAAGTCCGTTTGGAACACCAACATCTTCTTCATAAATTAAATCTCCATTTCAATAAATCTTTCAAAAGTCTTGTAATAAATTTCCAAAGCCTTAACACAATCATCAAGTTCCACATATTCATCAACCTGATGAGCTAAGTTTTCTTTATTAGGCATATTCATACCAAAGGTTACACAATGCTTAAACACCTTAGAATAAGATACACCACCTGACACATAAGGTCTTAAACCATCATGCATAACACTATCATAAACATCTAACATCTCCTTGATATAAGGATCATCCAAACTATTCAAAGTTGGAGGATCATCATAATCCAAAGAAACATTAAACATAGCCTTTTCTTTAAATTTCTTAGTCAACTCAGCGCTTGTTAAAGTAGCAGGATATCTTGCATCAACCTGACCATTAATCTTACCATCTTTAATAATTAAACGGCCCAAGTTAACAGTCAAACAAGTATCAAACACCTCATCAACCTTAGAATCCAAGCCTTCGCCATAATCTTCACCTAAAATATCATAAAGATTCTTACACAAGCTATCGCCACATACCTCAGCTAAACCCTTCAACAAGACATTAATCGCATTAACACCATCGAAACACCTTGAACAATGAACCGCCACACCATCTACATGAATACTTGTCTTACCATTAATTGTTTCAACAGTAGCTTTTTTATCTAAAAAGTATTTCCTTAATTCTTCAGTATACCTATCATCCTTAAGAGTACAGTTAACATAAGGAGGCACCACATTGCACTGGATACCACCATCAAGTGACTCGATAACACCATCATAATCGCCACTTATTGTCCACATCAAAGCGCCCTTTTCACCAATAACCATAGGGAAAGTACCATCAGGCGAAAACGCAAACAATGGTTTCTTAACCAGCGAACAATAATGACGCATATCATCCATCGTACGCTCTTCATCGCTACCGAACACTACCCTAATCTCTCTGTTTGTATTAGGATACTTATTTCTTAATTCTCTCAAAACTAAATAAGACAAGAAAGCAGCAGTCTTCATATCTTCACTGCCACGACCATAAAGTTTACCATCTTTAATCACAGCACCAAAAGGATCATATGACCACTTATCATCAACGCTGACAACATCCAAGTGACTAACTACATCAATTCTTTCATCTTCATTATCAACATAGCTGATAGAAATAGCCTTATTATCATAATCCTTAACTATAAAACCATCTTTTATAGCCAAGTCCTTCATGAAATCCAAAGCCTCTTTACAGCCCTTTCCATAAGGATGCAAATCATCTACAGTCTTTTCATCATAAATAGAATTGATCTTCAACAAAGACCTTAAAGTTTCAAGATTATCATCAAATATTTTCTTATAATCCATATAATTACCAATAAATCCACATCTTAGTAGGGAAAGTAACTACTCTAGAATAAATAGAATAGAAAATTACAAACGCAAACACAATAAGATAGAAGGCAATAAAAATCTTCTCGCCCTTAATAATCTCATGCTCAGCATAATAAGTTCTCTTCTTGTGCTTACCAAAACCTCTTAAATCCATCGCATTGGCAATATCATTAACTCTATCAAAAGATGTGATAACCAAAGGAATCAAAATCATAACCGTTTGTTTCAAACGTTCAAAAGGAGAAGCCTTCTTCTTATCTAGTTCTAGACCACGGCACTGCATAGAGATAGAGATATTCTCATAGTCTCTAGAAATATCAGGAATATATCTAAAGGCAATTTCAACAATAGAACCAAACTTATAAGGAAGACCAATAGAAGTCAAACCAGCAGCCATCTCACTTGGCGTAATTGAAATAATAAAACACATTGAAACCAAGAAAGAAGTAAGCATCTTCAAAAGTCTAACCCCTAGATACCATAGAGTTCCCCTTGTAACCACTAGATAACTATTAAACGCAAACAAGACTGTATCATCATTAGTTAGCGATAAGCCATAATGAGGATCAGCCAACCAGAACAAGAAGATATTAAAGACATTCATCAACACAACAATGATAATAATAACCTTCAAAGTCTTCCACTTAGGTTTAAGTGAAATTAGACCAATTAGTGCAATCACAAATAATGGTGCAATCAAACGGAAATCAAAAGACATCATTACATAAACAATTAACACAATAAAAAGTCTAACCTTAGTAGTACCTGTCAAACGATGAAGAAAAGTCGAACCAGGAGTAAGATTAATAATATCACTATGATTCATGTCTTCTTCTCCTTTCCTCGCTAATAAACGAATCAATCATAAGTTCTGGCTTAACACCAATTCTCTTTGCCAAAGTATATAAAGATGTTTGTTTAAGATTAGCCATCTCAATAATCTCATTATTAGACAAAATCTTATAAACAGAATCATCACCAACACACTTTCCTTCCGCAAACACGATAGCCCTATCAGTATATTCAATAGCCAAATGCATATCATGAGTAATAAACAAGATAGTAATACCATAGTCCCTATTTAATTCCTCTAAGAATGACATAATCTCGGTATATACCTTATAATCTTGTCCTGCAGTAGGCTCATCAAGCACAATAATCTCAGGCTTCATAGCTAAGATAGAAGCGATAGTAACTCTCTTCTTTTGACCATAGCTTACAACACCAACTGGCCAATTACGCATAGGCCACAAGTTACACATCTTTAAAGCCTCTTCAATTCTCTTTTCGATTTCTTCGTCACTATAGCCATTTAGTTTTAGTCCCAAAGAAACCTCATCTTTGATGATATCCTTAACAAGCATCTGATTAGGATTTTGCATAACATAGCCAATCTTTTGACCAATTTCCTTAATAGAATACTTTAAATAATTCTCACCATTTAAAAGTATCTCACCCTCAAGTGGTCTAATAACCCCACACAACATCTTAGCGATAGTAGACTTACCAGCACCATTTTTACCAACAATCGCAATCTTCTCACCCTTATAGACCTTAAAAGATACATCATCAAGAACCTTCACATTACGATTCTTATACTTATAAGAAACGTTCTTTACTTCTAGTAAGCACTCATCGCTCTTTTTTACATCGCTAGTCTTAACACTAGTAAAATAAGAAACTAGTTTATCCTTATACTTATCAAGATTCATAGAGAAGATATCACTTGGATGATCATCTTCACTAAACTTACAAGAAGCCATATTCAAAGCGCTTAGATAAAGCGGCTCTCTAATGCCATCTTTTCTAAGCTTTTCACTACATAATAATTTATCAGGAGTAGTATCGGCGATAATCTTTCCATCACACATCAAAATAATACGATCAACAGGTCTATATAAAACATCCTCTAAACGATGTTCAATAATTAGCACTGTCTTCTCATTTTCCTTTTGAATCTCATCAATTAAAGCGATAGCTTGATTACCCATTTGAGGATCTAGCGCAGCTAGAGGCTCATCAAACAACAAAATTTGGACATCATCATGCATGATACCAGCAAGAGAAACTCTTTGTTTCTGACCACCAGAAAGATTATATGGAACAGACTCTAAGAAATCTTCCATATGAACAATAGTAGCCGCATCCTTAACTTTCTTAAGCATCACGTTTCTTGGAACCATATTATTTTCTAAAGCATATGCGATATCTTCGCCCACCGACAAACCAACAAACTGGGCATCAGAATCTTGTAATACCGTTCCAACAACCGAACTTAATTTAAAAATGCTGGAAGTAGATGACTCTACTCCAGCAATTTTACATGAACCCTTTATTTCACCATTAAAAGAGAATGGAATAATTCCATTGATACAATTAGCAAGAGTTGACTTACCACAACCAGAAGGACCTAACAATAGTACCTTCTCTCCCTTGTAGATAGTTAAATTGATATTCTTTAAAGTAGCTTCGTTTTGAGATTTATAACGAAAACTAAAGTCTTTGAACTCAATTATAGGCTCTTTTAACATAATTATTCTTTAGTTAGGTTTGTAGCTTTTGCGTTTCTTGAAGCCAATGCCTTAAGAATAGGAATACCAGCAACAACAAGTACAATTGTATTAGAAATACCACCTGTTAAAGATTGAATGAAAGTAATAGTTAATTCTGATTGATATAACAATGCAGAGAAAATAGGTGTAACAACACCAAATGCTAAGGCATTACCAACAACCGCAACGATTACATAGATAATCATTTGCTTAACATCAAACTTACCGTTTTCGATATCAGCACCATATAACTTTAAACAACCAACACAGAAACCTAAGAAAGCATTACCGATTGACCAGTCAAACCACATGCCCCAGCCACCGATTAAGTCAGCTAAACAGTTACCTAAACCACAAGCTAAAGCTGCAGGTAAAGGTCCAAATAGTCCACCAACGATAACAGGAACGATCATAGCTAAAGTTAAGTTTGTGTTTGTGAAAACCTTAATAGAAGCATAGTCCATTAAGACACCAAACAATGCAACACCAATCGCAACACCAACAATTGTCTTAGTATCCCACTTACCAAGAAGAATCTTACCAACACTTTGTTTTTCCATTTGAAAAATCTCCTCCTAATTTTCTGTCCACCAAATAAATAAAGCCCATCAAAATAGATGGGCATACCTATCATTTCCCAAAAGCCTTAATATAAAGCTAAAAAAGAACTAATGAACAAAAATATCATACCATTATAGTCAAAAAAATCAATATATTATTTGATACTAAATGAATTATTTAACACTTCACTTCCATAGATAAATAAAACCTTAGCATCACCATCAATATTTAACAAATCACTACTGTAATATCTTAGATCAATCAATTCTATTTCACTAAAATAAGGTACCAGCAATGGTGCAATACTAGATGTATATGAATCTCTAAAGATTATCAACTTTCTATCCTTTACATTCTCATTCACAATCTTTAAATAAGCCTTAGGACCATTTAAATAAATACTATATGGATCTAATGATTCTAGTTCACCAACATTGTAAACATCCAATAATTCCTTATCCTCAATACTCTCAACCTTAACACCATCCAATAAGTCATTAGTCATATAAGTAAGTGTATCGGGTTCCATTTTAATAGCCATCTTAGCATATAAAGAACCATAGAACCTATCATATGTATTCAAGACATAATCAATATCTTTTTCCTCTATTTCACAAAGTTCAAGTATCCTACTTACAACACCAGATAAACATTCCTGCTTAATATGGATATCGGTACGATAATAATCTGATAGTGATAACACATCCTTTAAAGAATAATAATTATCTAATTTATCACTTAAATAATCATTTATATCATCACTTGTACTATCCAAACCAACGTAATGATTCTTCAAAGGAATAGACAACACATTATAATCACTTATATTAAACCTAGAAACAATATCATTAATCTTACTTACAATATTATCCAAAGACTTATAATTAGTTTCCGTTAACTCAAACAAGTAATCATCCTTGATAGTCACATTATTATTAATCGAAATATTAAAAAGATTATAGTTCACAAAACCCTTAACTTCCCTAAAGTCTTGTCTAAAGATAAAATGATCACTTAAATACTTATCTAAATCATCAAAGAAATTAGTACTATTCAAACTTGGAAACTTCTTCAATTTCCTTCTTTCATAAATTGATATTTCTTCCTTATTAAAAAGACTTATAAAACCAAATAAGCTAATAAAAGATACAAATATAATAATTAATAACTTCTTCATAAACTAAAACCTAAAATACAAAAACGGCATAAAAGTCGCATCAATAATATAAGCTGTTGACACCAGTAACAATAAAACCATCAACACAATATTTATCAAATCCTTATTCTTTAATCTTGAATAAATATTTTTACATAATGGTGTAATACCTATAATACATACTATAAAGAACACCACATAGTTCTTTAAATAAAATAAAGTATCCTTATCAACTAGATATTTGAAGTTGAATAAACCAGTCATGAAATTTTTAACATCTAAAATATTAGAATGATTAAAAATCACAAAAGAAATATTAACAATCAAGAAAGTATAAATAAATCCTAATACCTTATGTCTATCAAAAAAGCCTTTAAACACAAACTTTTCAATTATAAGAACTAAACCAAAATATAAGCCCCAAAGAATGAAGTTATAATCAGCACCATGCCAGAAGCCTGTTAAAAACCACACTACAAACAAATTAAAGATATATCTTGAATTAGAACACCTACTACCACCAAGTGGAATATAAATATAATCCTTTAAGAAAGATGATAACGATATATGCCATCTACGCCAAAAGTCTTTTACTGAAGTAACGATCAAAGGATAATTAAAATTCTCTAAGAAATGAAAACCAAAGATTAAGGCCATACCAATAGCCATATCACTATAAGCACTAAAATCATAATATAGTTGCATCGTAGCACTAATCATTTCTAGAAAATAAGATAAACTAGATCTTAGCTTAATAGCCTTTAACAACTTAACAATACTTCCTAAGGTATCTGCGATTACTACTTTCTTAAATAAGCCTACACAAAAACGTACAATGTCCTTAGTACAATCATCTTCGTTTTCATGTCTTTCTATTAATTCTTTATTAACAGTCTCATATCTTACGATAGGACCTGCGATTAGTTGAGGAAAGAAAGTAAGATAAGTACCAAAATTAATAAAAGACTTACTAGCTTCTACATCACCTCTATATACATCAATCAAATAACTGATTGCCTGGAAAGTAAAGAATGATATGCCAATAGGTAACACAATACGCAAACCTAAATTTAAACCCAAGACATCATCGACAATAAAATTAGTATATTTAAAATAAATCAATAACGATAAATTAACAATTACACCAAACCATAAAGTCTTTTTATCTTTAATTCTTTTAGCATATTGATAATTAAAAACACATGAAAACAATAGAATCAATGTATATTGTTTCTCTCCTACAAAATAAAAGAAAAGGCTACTTATAAACAATAATAGATTACGATATTTCTTAGGCAATAGAAAATATAGAATAATCACTATTGGCAAGAAATAAAATAAGAAACTTACACTTGAGAATATCATATTGTCATTTTACCAAAATAAAGGACTGAAATTATCAGTCCTAATCTAAATTATTAGCAGTTAAGTTATTCTTATAAGCTTTTAAATGTGTATACATCTCTTCCTTTAAAGGATTACGCTTATACTTAACAATCACAGAAAGTTCATAAATAAATACAGCTAAATTTGTAAAAAGAGCGATAGCACTCAACACTGTCCAAGCACTTGGGTTATATGTAGCATTAATATTAAATGCACTAAGACTATTATAGTCAAAAGCTAAACTAAACATTCCAAAGATAGCCAATGTTTGAGCTCTATGCTGTAGCCAAATACCCTTTTTAATAAAGAATTCAGCAATTGTACAAGAAGCAATCAAAGCAACACCGGCATACATTGCACGTGTAGAAATACAGTTATAACAATATGCAACATTCCATGTATCATACGCGATAATCCAAAACCACAATTGATCCGCCCATACCATATCCTCAGACTTAGTCTTGGCAACCTTAATGCCTACCCATCCAGTTAAAGTCAACAGAAGTAATAAACCAGCTGCGGCATTCATGATATTCCAAACACCACCCTGCATAACGACACCTGCTTCATCAATAACTTGAACTTTATAAGTATTAAAGACCTCAAGATCACGGAATATAGCTTCACAAATATTGATAGCTAGTATAGCTACCGGAAAGATAGACGCAAATTTACTAGCACCAACTTTCTTTGAATAACGAATAGCCATAAAACCTAGTACTCCAGCAAGAGCGCTAAAAGTCTTTACAACACCAAACCATGTTGCAGAACTAGGGCTTGATACAATTTTAAATTTAATCGCGATAACCAGTAAAATTGGCACGATTATGTAAAATAAATAGCTTAGTATTCTGTTACGTCTTGTAATTTCGTTAATAAAAACAAGACCAGAAATCAAAATAATGAAACATATAATATTTAAAACTGAATAGTTTTGAAAAAAGAATCCCATAAATATTCACCCATTACAAGCTAATTGTTACATCACTTATTGGATAAGCCTTACAAGAATGAATATAACCAAACTTCTCATCAGCTTTTCTAAGCAATACGCCCTTTGACAAATAAACCTTACCATCAACAAGCTTAACTCTACATAAGCTGCATTCACCACTTCTGCAACATACATTAACTCTAACTTTAGCTCTTTCTAACGCAACCAAAATACTCTCATTTGCACGTGCTGGAATAACCTTATCTCCAATTGTGATATTAAATACTTCATTTCCACTTAATTCACTTGGCCAACCAGCTTCCTCTGTAATATTTTTAGCAGCGCCAAACATTTCACGTCTAATGTTCTTATTCTTAAGACCCAAAGATCTAAGCTCCTTATCACAGAAACTATTCATGATTTGTGGACCACAAATATAAGCAGTACGTTCACTAAAATCAGGCACTAAACGCTCAATCAATTTAGCATCAATAAAACCTCTTTCACCCTTGTATTGACTATCCTTGCCAGATACTACCAAATGGTATTTGAAGTTAGGATGATTCTTAGCATAATTAGAGAATTCTTCATCATATAAAGCCTTATTCTCATCATTTACGCCATACAACATAACAACATCACGATCTTGATTTGCATCTAAAATCTCACGAGTCATTGATAAGAAAGGTGTAATACCACTACCACCAGCTAAGAATAAAGACTTCTTAGAATGATAAACTGGTTGATATCTAAAGACACCAGCTGGTGAAGTTGAACTAATATGATCACCAACTTTAGCGTTATTACACATATATGTTGACACAAAACCATCTTTAATATCAGCAATTGTGATCTCATAATAACTTCTTTGACGTGGAGAACTAGATAATGAATAAGGTCTAGACACTCTTACTCCATCAATTTCAACAAAAATATTGATATATTGACCAGCTTCAAAAGGAGGCAAATAACCATTTTCAGAAGTTAATCTAAAAATCTTAGCATCCTTCTTTGTATCAATGATTTCATTTATAACTAAATGTAGCTCCTTAGCATGTAAACGATCAATATATTTATCAGCTTGATTCTCAGTTGTAATATTATCTTTACTAACCTTACGAAGAACCTTAATATTCTCTAATGTTTCTTCACCATGTACTAAAGTTGATAATAATGTTTCTTTAATATTCTTACTCATTAGTCTAACTCCTTAGCAATTTTTGTAGCAATCTTATCTGCATATAAATAGTTTGGACCAAAACCACAGGCATTAACCCAACCACTAGCGAACTCTAAATTCTCTAATTTTGATTCATTAGGGAAGAAGAAAACTGATTGATTCAAATCTTGTTCATAACCATAAATTGCACCACCTGGATGATTTAAATAACGCATATGAGTAAGTGGTGTAGCAATCTCCATCTCCTCAATATGATCCTTAATACCTGGATACAATTCCTCTAGTCTTTCAACAATTCTACGTCCTGCCTCATACTTTGCCTTGTAATATTCTTCAGGAGACAACTTTTCCCACTCTTCACCATACTTTAAAGTTCCAGCTGTAATAACTGAAGTACCAGCAGGAGAAACAGATGGATCATCTACTGTATAACAAGTCGCAACCAAAGCATCATTCTCAGGCAACAATTTATATGCATCCTTAAATGCCTTATCAGGATCCATTTCCTTATAATTCAATGTGAACGATGTAGTAAAACCAATTTCCTCAGGTGTGCAATCAAGACCAATAAAACATGTAATTGCTGAAATACCAACTGTATATGGCTTTAAATATTCTCTAGCATCACTAGGAACATCATTCTCATCCATTAACGCACCATATGTATGAAGCGGTGAAATATTAGATACAATCTTCTTAGCATGATATTCATTACCAAATTCATCAATTACGCCGATTGCCTTGCCATCTTTAACTAGAATCTTACTAACACCACAATTCAATTTAACTGTAGCACCCATTCTAATTGACGCTTCCATGATAGCTTGATTCATCATCATAGAAGTTCCCTCTAAATAATATGGCTTATCATCCATATAGAATCTAGTACACTTAGCTAAGATAGAAAATGGGAATCTACTTGGAGCTACACCCATAAAGCACCAATAAGCTGATAAAGCTAATTGAAGCTTCTTATCCTTGAAGAATTCATTTAAAACCTCTTCAGTTGACTTTAGACCATACTTAGCTAAAGTAGGATACATCTTTGGGAAACCCATCTTCATTATTTGTTTCTTTAATAAACCAGGCTCACCTTGACTATCAGCTGACTTAGCTGCAAAATTTGCCGCTTCATCACAGAAAGTATAAACAACATCAAAATAACGTTTAATATTTTCCTTCTCACTTGGGAATTGTTCGCCTAAAAATTTAATGCATTCTTCCTTTTCACTTGGTAAAGAAACACCAGTACCATCATTGAAATTAACACGATATAAGTCCTTAATTTCAATCCAATTAATTTGATCTTCAATACCATATCTTCTAAATTGCTTTCTCAAATCACCAGGATTCTCCTTGCTTCCAAGACTTGACAATTGATGAAGAGCAACTTCAAATTCAAAACGACCTCTTCTAAAACTTGTTCCACAGCCACCAGGAATATTGTGCTTCTCAAACACGATAACCTTTTTTCCTTTTTCAGACAAAGTAGCAGCACAAGCTAAACCGCCATTACCCGCTCCGATCACAATAACATCATAATTTTCCATAACACTCTCCTAAATAAATAAGCTTGGAAATGCAAATGTACCAGCACTCACACTAGCAAAGATGCAATATCCTAATAAAACTAGATTAATTAACATAAAGACAACTTGGACACTGTTTTTCTTAGTCCAGCCAACAAACTTTTCAAAATTTGGTGAATAGAACTGTTGTTCAAACCATGACTTAGCAGCAATTTGCATCCAACCACCAATTGCCAAAGTATTGGCTCTTAAAAGTAACCACATACCAAATCCAGCTGCAGGACCCATCCAAAGAGTTGTAACACAACCAATAATAGGTGCCAACAAGAAGCCAACGTGCATTAATGCCACAGAACTTGAGAATTCATTAGTAACGAAAATCCAGTTCCAGATTGTATAAGCAACAATATAACATAAGCTAGCTGCTAAACCAGCACCACCTACAATATAAAAGTTTCCAACTGTTGCATCATATGACCAAACACCTGATAATGCACACACAGCCACTGTAAGCACCAAACCTGAAATTCCATTTAAATATTTTTTATATCTTAAAATATCGGTTAAAGTTGCTTCCAAGATATTAACCATCAACATAATCAAGATAATATTTACATATAATTGTTTATTAAATAGATTCAACGCTACAACAACAATCAAAATACGCATTGTTACCAAAGTAGTTAATTTTAATTTTTCAAAAAAGACAGGCTTTGAAAATAATAAAACCAAAATACTAGGAACAACAATTAGTGGCACATTTCCTTCTATTGGAAACAACGCCGAAACTAAACCCATACCACAAATACTAGCGGTAAACATAATCCATCTAATACAGATATCAACTCTTTTTTGTTTCTCACTTCCCATAAGTTACCTTCCCCCTTTTTTTAAACTTAGTTAGAGATATATTCAACTAACATTTCGCAAAGACCAACAGCACGCTTTCTTTGATCAGCTTCACCAATACTGTAAATTTCTGTTGCCATCTTTTGTAAAAGACCCAACAAAGCATCAAAACAATTACTATAGAAATAATCAAAATCCATAGATTCATTTAATGTCTTATCCTCAATACCCTTCTTGATAGCTTTCTTTAAAGGACCTTCATTATCAGTATGCGAAATTAATGGATCGAACTTTATCTTGTCTTGTAAATTCATACGATACAAATAAACCTCTGCTTCTTGAACAAAAATTAGTTCATTTCGTGAAGAAATAAATAAATCTACATACGCTATTAGTATCTTTAAACATCTTTCCTTACCCGATAAACCTTCAACTTCCAAGCTATCAAAATAATTACTTATTTCCCCAATCCTAGAATTCCAAAGATACATAAGCGCATCAAGAACAAGTTCCGCCTTGTTTTTATAGTATCGAAAAACAGACCTCTCAGTTAGGCCGCTATCCTCAGCGATATCTCTAACTCGAGATTTTTCAATCCCCTTTTCAATAAAATAATCAAGTGCTGTAATAACTACTCTTTGTTTATTCGCTAAACCAATTTCTCTTAATCCCATATCTGTCAGTCTCACTTACATTAATAATATATGTTAAGCAAAACGTGTTTGCAACTGACACTTATTAATTTTTTCACTTTTGTAACTTTTTTCATATAAAAAAGCGAACTTTTTAAGTTCTTATAACCTTAATAGTTCGCTTTATTTTAATTACTATTATTTGCTTAAGTTATTAAAATTCTCAATCATCTTATCGCCAACTTCATCATCCATTACGACAAGTAAGATATTATCATGTGATGCCATCTTGATTTCTGCAACTCCCACACAAACCCATTTATTAGGATTTAGTTTTTCAGAAATCTCTTTCTTAAGCGCATCAATATCACTTGCACTTTTTGCCTTTACAAGAACCACAGAATGAGCAATCGAACTCATATCAGGTTCACTAGCTAAAGCCTCTTCAAAGTTACATTCACTTAGACCCAAATAATACTCTACATTATCAGAAGTAACCTTTTCTCTTCTAGTTGATGGAACTTCATCATCTAGCCCTTTGTAAACTGCATCCATAAGCTTATTTAAATCAGTTGGATACTCTTTATCATTTCCCTTTGAACATGCAACTAAAGTAAATAGTGCTAAAGTTGCCATAAGTGTAGTTAAAATCTTTTTCATCTTCAACCTCCACTTATATTATACAAGATATTTAAATTAAACCCCACTTAGCAAACTCTTCAAAGCCACCAACTGAATTTATATAACTCTTAGCAATCTCTACAATCTCACTATAAGGTCTTCCATCAATAGTCTCATCACCAATTGCACAACATAAGGTAACTGGCTTATTTAGTTCTTGTGCCTTTAAATGTGCATAGATATTAACACTCACATCAGCCTTAGACAAATCCTTGCCATGTAAACCACCACCAGTAACACCATCACCCATGTCACTGCCTAATTTTCTATTAGTAGCCCCACTATCAACATTGTAGCCACCATCCCAATCACCCAAAGGATTTACTTCACTATTTGGATATAATTCAAGAAGTTCATCGCTACTCGCTCTACTTTGGCAAATAATCAAACGATCACCACTCAATACATACTTACCATCACTTGAATATCTATTATAAATATCTCTAGCAATCTTAGACAACTTAGCTTGTTCAGCAGTAACAGGCATGCCCTTAAAGATACCATTATCACCGCATCTTACCTTATCCTTTTGATTACCAGCTAGATGTTCATCTTGAGCAACACAAACAACATCACATCTTACATTACCAGCAATTCTTGCCACAATACTCTCAATTTCCTTCTTTTCAAAAGCACAAGAAGTTTCCATGATAATATGACAATCACCATGACCAATCAACACTTCAACCGCAATCTTTGGATTATCTTGCTTAGTATAAGCCAAATCAACAATAGCACCTGCGATTCTATCTGCCACCTTATCAGGATGACATGGATTAACTTTTTCAAACATATATTTTTCCTCCTATTAGCCAAAAGAGAAGAAAAACCCATCGACTGATGGGCATAAAAACACATTCAACCCATCATACAAGCATTAGCACCATCTATATCTAGTGGTTGCTGAGGTTTCATAGAGCTTGTCTCTCCGCCTCTCTTTATGGACTAGTAATATATTATCATATACAAAGAAAAAGATTTGATATAAAACATCAAATCTCTTCGTTTTAGTATGAATTATTCAATTTCTTCAATAAATAATTTTTGACCATTTTTCTTTAATTTACTTTGAAGTAATTTAATATCTACATTCTTATTATCAACAAACATGCTAGCAGCTAAACCAGCAGCCTCGCCACTAACCGCACAACAAGGAATAGCTCTTGTGATATCCCACATTTCATCATTAACATTGATACATCTACCTGCTACAAACAAATTATTTATGCTTGTTTCTATTGTTCTAAAGGGAAGTTCATAGACATACCCCCTTCTTCGCCAATCCGCAATAAGTCCTATACTATCAGTATGTTTGTTGTTAATGTCATCAAAAAGTACATTATAAGAGTTAACACACCTTGTCATCCTCATTTCAGGCATCATAGACAATGTAGTTACTTCAAAACCGCTATTCTGCTTCCTTCTATTATTGATATCCAATAAAGTCTGTTGATGCGACTCTAATATAAAACTAGTTTGATCATCATATGAACCACCAAAGAAACGACTTTTAGTTAAAGGTTCTTCACTCTTTCGATCAGAATCAATCGAATTAGTCTTCTCAACAACACCAAGCTTATTCAACAACAATTTGCCATCTTCCATGTAATAATACCAACCAGCTACGATATTACCTTTCTGATAAACCCTTGTCTTCTCATTAACCAAATATGCAAGCTTAGCATCGCCACTACAGTCCACAAACGAAGCACCAAAAATTGTCTTTTCGCCCTCTAGCGTCTCTACACTAATAGAACTTATCAGTCCCTTATTTATTGATGCCCCTGTCAACAAAGCATCATAATAAATAGTTACATTATTCTCCAATAACAGTTTTTCTAATAATAAAGCGAAGTAATTGGGATTATATTGAGCTTCAAAACGTTGTTTAGCCTTTTCTTTTAAGTTTCCATCCTCAAGCCAAGCTTTTGGATATTTTCGTTGACAACCCATTTGAATCGACAATCTTAAAAGTTCTTCGCTAATTCCAAACGAAACTTGATGTCCAAGACCATCACATATAGGAAGATAAATAGCGATTAAACCAGATGTAGCTAAGCCACCAAGAACACACTGTTTCTCAATTAAAGCTACCTTTTTATTATCCCTAGCAGCACTTAAAGCACTCGCAACACCAGCTATACCGCCGCCTATTACAACTACATCAAAATGCTCATTCATGTTCTACTGCTTTTCTTACAAAACCACTAGCACTAGCTAACTTTTCTTTTGCGGTATCTAAATCAACATTCAAAAGAATCATCACAATAGCTTCCTTACAATGATTATTAGAAATCTTTAAAGCTTCATCAGCCTTTTCCCAATCACAATCAGTTGCTGCCATAACAATTTGTCTACATCTTTCAACAAGCTTTTCATTAGTAGCCATAACATCTACCATTAGATTCTTATACACTTTGCCAAGACCAACCATTGAAGCTGTTGATAACATATTAATGATTACCTTTTGGCAAGTTCCTGACTTAAGTCTTGTAGAACCTGTTAATATTTCAGGACCAGCATTAACCTCAATTGGATAATCAACCATCGCACCAATCTTAGTATTCAAATTACAACATACACAAGCTGTCTTAGCACCAATCTCTTTAGCATACTCAATACCACCGATAACATATGGTGTTCTTCCAGATGCTGCTACACCAACAAGTAAGTCCTTACTAGTAAAATTATTATTCTTTAAATCTTCTACACACAATTCTTTCTTATCTTCCGCGCCTTCAACAGCCTTAACAATAGCACCATAGCCACCAGCAATTAAGCCTAAGAATTCATATGTACAACTAAATGTTGGACCACATTCTACCGCATCGATAATACCTGTTCTACCAGAAGTACCAGCTCCCGCATAGATAACGCGACCACCATTTTTCAAAGCTACAATCATAGCTTCAACTACTTTTTCAATTTGTGGTAAAGCTTTCTTTACTCCTGCTACAACATTTAAATCCTCTTCATTCATAATCTTTAGGATATCCATTGTAGAAAGTAAATCCAAATCCTTTGTCTTTTCGTTTCTTTGTTCAGTACCTAAATTTTTAATATCCACCATCTTATTTTTCCTCCCTGTGATTCTTTATATATGTGGTTGTTAATTCAATATTGTTAAAAATTCTTCTCTTCAAAGCCTTTTCATCAAACTTACGCTTCAAAGTCCCAAGTTTATTCCCTATCGTATCCTTTTTATAATTATTTTCTTCAGAATAAGTTACATAGTTCTTTCCATCCTTAGATGAAAAATCATAATAATATAAACACTTTGTATCCTTAGTTTCATATTTCATAATAAAATATTTATCTTCAATCAAAGGACCTACACTCATGGAAATAATCGCTTCTCTTTTCTTAAAAGGAACTATCTTTTCATAATGATATCCATCTAACAAATCTTTTAAAGACACCTCTTTATTTGTAGACTTCTTAATATCTTTTATCGTAATATCACACAAATGTTTGAAGTATTCTTTTGGCATCACATCAATTTCTGCTGTTACTTTCATAATTCCCTCACAAAACGATATTTAATACCTTCTTTAAATCTTCTAAGCTTAATTAAATCTTGCATATCAACAATTTCGCCAACAACATTACAAGATGCTTTCTCACATTTATCCTCTAATACAACCTGAAGTTCACCAGAATACCTCTTATTAAGCAAGTTATCTATAGTTATATAAGCCTTCTTACGCAAAATGGTATTATTTGGTTCAATCTCCTTAGAAAACTCTGCCATTTGTCTAGAAGACAGAGATCTTAATAAGTTATATGGGGAATCCAATCTAAATTCATGTTCCTTAAGGATGATTTCCTCTTCCTCTTTTGTTGTTACATTAAATACACGAACCTTTATATCCTCAACATCATTAAGCTCTTTACATAAACCATTTAACGTATCATCAATCACTTTAAATTCGTTTTCATTAAACCACTCATCAGCTAACATATAAGCATTTAAATTATGATTTATATATAAGTCACAAATTATATCTTCCAATCCCATATTTCTATGTTTCTCTAAAGTACATAAGCCTTGATATAAAGGAGGTCTAGGACTTGAATGTGATGGAATACAATAATAAATAGGAATATTATATTTTCTTATATAAGCATCTTGTTTAAACGCAAATGTTTCATCCAATCCTGTTTCTTCTCTAACATAGAAATTATGACAAGCCCTTATTTGAATATTATTGTCAATATTTTTTAATTTATCTACTTGTTCAATAAACTCTTTTTCATTAAAGATTGAAGCATTTAACACAAAGCCCTTTAAATTTAATCTTTTATATAAAGTTCTTACATCATCGATTAAATAACCATAATCCAATCTAATAAAATCGATTTCATTTTCTTTTAATAGTTGAATTATCAATTCACTATTTAAAACATCGCAAATATAACTGCCACCAACATCAACCGTTAGCTCTAAGTTATATTTTTTTCTTTCTTTAGAAATATATTTCAACGCTTGAAGTTGTGTCTTCAAAGAAAGCTCTGGCAAATGAATGGTTGTAAAAACTTCGTTATAAGAATACTTATTAGCAAGTTCTAATGTTGAATTAACTTTATCAACATATTCTTTATCCAATTTATTTGGATAAATCGCAAGGCATTTAATCATCATTCAACCGCCAACTTAGCCATATTTTCTAGATGCTTTACATTACATTCATTCTTTAAATCAACAACTTTTTCTCCATTTAAAAACACAACCGCAATAGCATCACTACCTGTTTTTTTAATCAGTTTTTTAACATCAGTCTTAACCAATTTATCACCGGCTTCAACCCTATCACCAACCTTAACTAAAGTTTTATTCAAACCTACGATGTTGTAAGTTTCAGCTCCAATATGAATCATCATTTGAACACCATTATCACCAACCATACAAATCGCATGCCCGGTTGGATAAACTACTGTTATTTCTCCAGAAAACGGCGCAACCAAAACATTATCCTTTAAATTAAGCACAAAGCCATCACCCAATGTACCATCAGAAATTACTTCATCAGGAAAAGTTTCTAACTTAGCAACCCTTCCATTACCAATACTCAATAATTCAACTTCTTTCATCATCTACTCCTTAGATACTCTATAGCACCTTTTATTGCGTTATTATGACAATCATCAGCAACATACTCACAAATATTTTTAACTTCATCTACTGCATTCTTAGGACAAATCGCAATATCCGCCATCTTCAGCATCTCGATATCGTTATAATGATCACCTATACATACCAATGTTTTATTATCTAAGCTATATTCCTCAATAACTCTCTTAATGCCAAGATCCTTACCTGAGAATAAATCGAACATTTCTAGATATATATCGGCACTTCTAGCAGATTTTAAATGATATAAATATTCATTATCTTTAATCACATCAAGTATAGAATCAATATCTTCTTTCAAAGCTAAAATTGCGCACTTTAGTATTCTTTTATCCATAAGCTCATCATAAGAAATCAAATCCCTTTTAAAATCAAGAACCCAAGCATCCCTTTCATCATTAGTGATAATCTTATATGTATCAAATTCATCTAATGCTGTCATCATTAAATTTTTATTACTCAAGATAAGCTTATAAACGAATTCTTTGGCATCATTGCTCATAAAATTAGTAAATAAATACTCTTGTTTATCAAAATCATAGACAGCAGCACCATTGGATTCTACCAAAGGCATATTGATATTTATATCCACAAAAGTTTTAAGTATTGAATCATGGCTTCTACCACTGGCCACTCCAAACAATCCACCATTTTTCACAAAATCATTAATCGCATCTTTGTTTTCCTTTGAAACATAAGCTTTCCTGCCTATAGAATAGGTTGCCGTTCCATCTACATCACTATAAATTATCAAATTGTCAAAACGCATCTTTTTCTCCATTTATAAATCAATAATATCAAGATGCAAAAACAAGTAAATGACTATATAGTTTATATTTTTAACATTTTCGAAATTAAAAAGTAATCCTCTAATTCATAAGTTTTAAAGGATTACTTTCATAAATTATCTTAAGCTATTTACTAGTCCCTAAACGCATCCAAAGCTTTATCCTTAACACCAACACCAATAGTAATGATGAAAGCAGCAACAACAGATACCAAATAAGCCAAGTAATACGCTAGAGGTCTTGTATTAACAATACCACCAAGGATACCAGAAACATTCATAGTAATTGCACCTTGTCCTGGGAACATGCCTAGAACACAACCACCTACAAAGGCGCCAGCACAAGCACAAATGAATGGACGTCCAAGTGGTAATGATACACCAAAGATCAATGGCTCACCTATACCTAAGATACCAGCAGGAAGACCACCGATACAAGCTTCCTTCAAACCTTTTTCTTTCTTATACTTAACAAGTAAAGCTAGAGCAGCACCTACTTGACCACCACCAGCTAGAGAACAACAAGAGTAAATTGGTGTATAGCCAAGAGTTTCAATGAAAGTAGTATGAACTGGAGACAAACCATGGTGCATACCAGTCATAACTAAAGGTAAGAAGAAAGCGGCAATAATACCATATGCGAATGGTCCAACATTATCTAGCAACCATAAGAAGCCATTAGTAATACCATCAGAAATCAAACCAGCAACAGGTTGAATTACATAGATTACAAGTAAACCAACCACAACAATTGAAACAATTGGTGGTACATGAATCTTCAATGCATCAGGACAATGTTTCTTAACTTTTCTTTCAACTAAGGCGATTAGAATACCAGCAGCCAAAGCAGCCAAAGTGCCACCACGACCATTAACGATAGTCTCACCAAATAAACCAGGTTTACCAGCTAAACCACCAAGATTAATAATGATACCACCTGCAACCAAACCTAAGTATGGGTTACCACCCATTACCTTAGCAGCGCTAGCTGCAACTGCGATATTCAAGTATGTAAAGAAAGTACTAGCTAATACTTGTAAAGCCAACATGAATGTTGAATCATTTGGATTAAATAAGGTAATTCCAGGATTAACATTCCAAATAGCCTTGAAAATATTCATTACACCAAAGATCAAGCCTGCTCCTGCAAACACTGGAATTAATGGTGTAAATACTTTAGCGAAAATTGAGAAAATACCTTTTGCGTCCTTCTTAGTCATCACTGCTTCTGTATTAACAGTAAGTTTAATACCAGACATACTCTTAATTTCTTCACATGCTGTATCAGCGACACCTGGACCAACGATGATTTGTGGTTCATTATCTGTACCAGCAATTCTCATGACACCCTTAATAGCCTTAAGAGCGCCTTTGTCAACCTTTGTGGGATCTTTGACAACTGTTCTTAAACGAGTCATACAGTTTTCAATGGAAACCACATTCTCAACTCCACCCAAACCTTCTACGATTAAAGTGGCAAGTGATTTTTCACTCATAATAATCCTCCCCTTGAGTAAAAATTGCTGTTTTTATAAAAGAGGCAGCATCTCTTTTTGGAACCGCTTTCATTATAGATTTCATTATTTTTAACAAAAATGGCTACGCCGATAAAAAATTTATCTATTTCGAAACAGTATACATTTTCCTAAATTTATTCGGAGACATGCCTACCATGTTCTTAAAAGCCCTAGAAAAAGCATAGACACTATCATATCCACACTCAATCGCAATCTCACCAATATTTAGATTTTCATCACTTATAAGTAACTCTTTAGCTCTATGCATACGCATTTCTTCGATATATTCAAGAGGAGAAAAATGATACTTCTCTTTAAATAGACGACGAAAATAAACTTCGGAAATATTAGCTTTCTTAGCCACCTCGCACATCTTAATTTCCTTATAAACATTCTCTCTAATATATTGTTCACAAGGCTTTATAATGTCATATTTATGATCATAATGGCCATACCCATTAAGCCTTGCGGTAATATCATATAGTTCACTTAAGCCCATAAGTTCTCTTGATTCAAGATTGTATAAATATCTTTTTTCCATCTTTAGAAAATTCTTATAAAAAGTATTACTCTCAAAACAATCTATACTATAGACTTCATCAAAGAAACCGCCATCTAATTCAAAATCAATGATTGGAAAAATATTATCTGCATTAATATGAAAATCATAGGTGCAATTCTTAGGAACTAAAATAACATGTTTCTGATCACATTTATATTTCTTGTCACCATAAATAAACATAGCGCTTCCTTGTATACAAAATATAAAACCATAGTGTGGTCTCTTTTCAATATGTTTATTCACACCTTCTTTATAGGTCTTAAACTGAAACCTAGTAATACTATGAAATCTTAATTTTTCTAACACTTCCATCTGCTCACCTCGTGAAAAAAATTTATTTATATACTATTGTAAATCAAAATCTGGTAAATGACCTTCCGTTGCATTATCTCGATGATGAATTGTTGCGGGATTACCAATCACAACACTATGATCTGGTACATCAAAATTCACGAAAGTATTCGGTGCAATCAAAACATCATTGCCAATATGAATATTACCCGTAACAGTAGAATTAGTCCTAATAACTACTCTATCACCAAAGGTAGGCGTTCCTTTTCTTTTACCTCTTATATCTCTTCCTATTGTCACGTTATGAGTCACAAAGAATTGATTTCCAAATTTTGCCTTACCATTAATCACAATCTTACCCCAGTGTCCAATAATAAAACCCTTACCAATACTTGTATTATCTTCAAAACTAATACCGGTCTTTAATTCCCAACGATGTAGTTTCCATTTATAATACCTTCCCCAAATATTATCTTGGTTAACTTGAAACTTCCTATATACAACAGTCATCTTCCATTCATAACCTTTAAGATATGACTTTGGTAATTCTTCCTTATGTTTAAAGGCACACAAGAAACGATAATCATAATCAATTATTTCCTTAAATTCTTTAGTATTCGGTAATAAGTAAGCTAATCCTTTTTTCATACATTAATCCATCCTTGTTTTCTTCATAATAAAAAAAGAATGCAAGCACGTAAATAACAATAAAGTTTTACTTTTTAACATTTTCGAAACACTTATATTCAAACTCTTGTTTTTTAAAAAATCGCTTTATATTATTAGCGTATGGAATATATAGAATTTAATCAGACCTATGAAAACGAAGTAATCAGCCTCTGGAATAAGTGTTTAGTACACGATGTTATTTCAAAAGAAATATTTGAAAACAAAGCTCTTTTTGATGAAAACTTTGACAAACATCTAACAGTTTTAGCTCTATACAATAATAAAGTAGTTGGGTTTCTAATGGCGACCAAAAGAAAATTCCCATATTTAGAAAGAGGATTAGAAAGTGAAAAAGCATGGATCAATGTTTTCTTTGTAGAAGAAAAATATCGTAATAAAGGCATTGGCAAAACTATGCATGACATCATTATTAAAAAACTTAAAGACACTAAAAAAATAATAATTGCTTCTTATTCCCCTAATTACTTCTTTTACGGTGTTGATATAGAAAATTACCCAGAAAGTAAACCATTCTTAGATAAACTAGGATACGTCCAAGGATTAAGCCATTATTCTATGGCAAGAGACTTGCATGGTTTTCACTTTGATGAAAAAACTGTCAACAAATATCAAACACTATTAAACAAAGGATATAAATTTATCAATTTCAAATACGAATACTCATTAGAACTGCTTGAATTTCTTAAAAATGAATTTGGTGGCGGATGGAAAAGAAATGCTTTAATCGCTATGCAAAAAAGAAAAGCTGAAGAAAGAATTATCTTAGTACTAGACCCCAATAATAAAATATGTGGCTGTGCAAATAGAGCAATTGACGACAATGAAATGCGCTTTGGTCCTATAGGCATCGGCAAGGATTACCGAAACGAAGGAATAGGAAGTGTTTTACTTAACTTTTGCCTATTAGATATGGCCAAAAAAGGTATTTATCATATGTTTTTTATGACAACCGATGAAGATGGAAAAAGATATTATGAAAGAAATGGATTACATGTGATTAGAACCTTTGTGGAATACAGTAAAGATATTTAAAAAGTTACTTACATACAGTAAGCAACTTTTTAAATCAACTATTTATTAATCCAAGATTCATCATCAGGATTATTTCTGAAAGCTAACAAAGCATCCTTTTGTTCAGCCTTGATATAACCACATTCAATAGCTACATCAATCAAAGTATCATAGTTACTTGCTGAATGATTGATGATATTATGTTCAGCCAACTTATCAGAAGACTTAGTCATACCATAAGTGAAAATAGATGCGATACCTAATACTTCAGCACCAACTTCTCTTAAAGTCTCACAAACTTCAATTGCAGACTTAGCAGTAGAAATTAAATCTTCAACTACAACACACTTAGTACCAGGTTCAACCTTACCCTCAATCTTATTATTTCTACCATGATCCTTGTTAGAACCTCTAACATAACCCATAGGTAGGTTTAAGATAGTAGCAACAATAGCAGCATGGGCAATACCGGCAGTAGATGTACCAATTACCATCTCAGTCTCTGGATAATACTTCTTAATAAGTTCTGCGATAGCATTTTCAACATCATTTCTAACTTCAACATCAGACAATGTTAAACGGTTATCGCAATAAATAGGTGACTTAATACCACTAGCCCAAGTAAATGGTTCCTCTGGTCTTAAGAACACAGCCTTAATCTTTAATAAATCTTCAGCAATTTTTCTCTCCATTTTATTCCCCTTCAAATTCTTCACAAGCTCTTAAATAAGCAGCCTTTGGATCGCTAGCAGCTGTAATACTTCTTCCTACTACAATATAAGAAGAACCTAATTCCTTAGCTAAAGCAGGAGTAGTAACTCTTTTTTGATCACCCTTATCATCATCCGCAAAACGAACACCAGGAGTAACAGTTAAGAAATCACTACCACAGTTTTCCTTAACAACACCGCTCTCTAAAGGTGAACAAACTACACCATCACATCCTGCTTCCTTAGCATTCTTAGCATAATGAACTACTGTCTCATTTAAATCCTTACTGATCAATAATTCATTAGCGATACTCTCACTATTTAAACTAGTTAAGATTGTAACAGCCAATAGCTTTGTATTCTTACCCTTTTCAGTTAAAGCTCTTTTTGCAGCCTTCATCATCTCAATACCGCCACCTGCATGAACATTAACCATATCTACATCAAGATCAGCAAGATTCAACATAGCCTTATAAACAGTATTTGGAATATCGTGTAACTTTAGATCAAGGAAAACCTTATGACCTCTTTTCTTAATCTCTCTTACAAGTTCTGGTCCTTGACCATAGAAAATTTCCATACCAATCTTTAAGAAAGGCTTCTTATCACCATCAAACTTATCAAGGAAAGAAAGTAAAGTTTCCTTATCCTTAAAATCGCACGCAACTATAACTTCTCTAGACATTATGACTCCTTCCAATAATACTACTTATATTATCTATTTTTAGTTCATCTAATAAAAGACCTAAATCATCAATTATTTCCTTACAAGCATAAGGATTAATTAGATTCTCAGTACCAATCTCAACCGCACTAGCACCAGCAGACATCATCTCAACTACATCCTTAGCACAAGACACACCACCACAGCCAACGATTGGAATATTAACTTCTTTATATACCTTATAAATTGTCTCTAGAACAATTGGATAAATACCCTTACCAGAAACACCACCTGTTAGATTATCTAAGATTGGCTTACCAGTTCTAATATCAAAACGCATACCTAAGAAAGTATTTAATAACACTAAACCATCAGCACCATTTTCCTCTAAAGCCTTAGCCATCTTAACAATATCCTTACATTGAGGAGTACACTTTACATACACCGGCTTTGTACAAACACTCTTTATCTCTTTTAAAACACTAACTGCACTATCGATATCAGTCCCAAAAGACATACCACCACCATGCACATTAGGACAAGAGATATTAAGCTCAATAATACCTACAAGATCTTCCTTATCTAGTTTTCTTGCACACTCTCTATATTGTTCAAGAGAGAAACCAGATACATTCGCAAAAACCTTGCCATGATAAATTTCCTTTAACTTAGGAAAATACTCATTAACTACTTTATCAACACCAGGATTTTCTAAACCTACACTATTTAACATCCCACCTTCATATTCAGCAATTCTTGGTAGTCTATTGCCATCACGAGGTTCTAGAGTAGTACCCTTGATTGAAAAAGAGCCTAGGATATTAATGTCATAGAACTCTGCAAACTCAAAACCATAGCCGAAAGTCCCAGAAGCAGGAATCAAAGGATTCTTTAATTTTAGATTAGATAATTCTACATCAAGTTTTCCCATATAATATCCTCCGCCTCAAACACTGGACCTTCTTTACAAACTCTTTTACGACCACTTTTGAACGTAGCTGAACAACCCATACAAGCACCAAAGCCACAGCCCATTCTAGCTTCCAAAGAACAGTAGCCTTCCTTACAATAAGACGCCACACCTTTTAACATAACAAGCGGACCACACGCAAAATATTTAATTGTTTCTAAGCCTTCTCTTTTTAAGACATCAACAACATTTAAGCCATCACAATCATAACTTACATAGAAATTATCACTATAAGCCTTAATCTCTTCTAAAAGAATTGTATTATCTCTATTACCAAAACCAAGTACAGTAGTAACCTTTAAGCCCTTGTTTTTAGCCTCTCTTGCGATATATAGTAATGGTGCTACACCAATGCCACCACCAACTAATAGAATCTCATCTTTGAATAAATCCAAATCAATACCATTTCCAAGTGGCAATAAAGTGTCAAGCTCTTCGCCGACACCCATTTCAGATAAAATCTTAGTACCCTCACCATTAATCTTAATAGCTAAAGTAATAACACCATCCTTGTAATCACTGATAGAAATAGGTCTTCTTAAACTCTTTTCCTTAATCTGAAGATTCAAGAATTGACCTGGCTTAATATCAAGATTCTCATCAGTGGCCAACTTCATAGTGAAGTAACAGCCACTACCTTCGTTAGATAGAACTTTTAGTAATTTCTTCTCCATACTCTCCGCTTTCTGCATTAAATGCGTTCTCATCAAGGCCATCTTCACTCTTGGCAACAGCCATAGCACAAGCAGTATCACCTGTAACATTCAACGCAGTAACTAGCATCTCAATTGGTCTATTGATAGCTAAGATTAAAGCATATACAGACAAGGCGATTTCATTTGTGAAACCCACACCTGAAAGAATTGTAAACAAGATTACAGCACCTGCACCAGGAGCGGCAGGAGTACCTACTGATGCGATAACTGCTAATAAACCAATTAATACAATTTGTGTGAAGTTTACACTATAGCCAGCAACACCCGCAATGAAGATTGTCGCAACTACTTGCATCAAAGCAGTACCATCCATATTAATAGTCATACCTAAAGGCAATACAAATGATGCGATTTCATCACTTACACCTAATTCTACTTTAGCAGTTTCCATATTCATTGGCAATGTTGCAGCACTTGAAGAAGTTGAGAAACCAAATAAGGCAACCTTTGCAATCTTCTTAGCGAAAGTAATAGGGTTACACTTTGTAGTAACTGATACAAATAGAGGATAGAACACAAACAAGAACAACAATAATAATACTGTAGTTAAAACGATATAACTTAATGCTGGCTTTAAGTAAGAAACACCATAAGCAGCACAAGTTCTAGTTAATAAACAAAAGATCGCAACTGGTGCAAACTTGTTTACGATGAATGACAAGATAACTGTAACTAGTTCTGATATTTCTGAACATAATTTTGAAACAGTACCAAACTTTTCAGGATTATAATTAATACCCAAACCAACCGCAACAGCACACACAACAATCGCAAGTACACCACCATTATTACTTAATGCTGATACAAAGTTATTTGGTACTGCATTAATTAGAATCAACAATGGATTACTAGCGCTCTTACCAGTTGCAGCCTCAAGACCTGTTTCAACTGACTTAAATAAGCCTGCATTATAACTTAACATACCACATACTGAGGCAATCAAGATTGCGATAACAGTTGTAAGTAAAAAATAGCCAATTGTTTTAGAAGCAATTCTACCAAGTTTCTTAGCATCTGATATTCTAATCATTGCGATAACAATTGATGTGAACACCATAGGAATGATAATAACTTGCATTGCCTTAACGAACAATTGACCAATTATATAAAATAAACCAATAGCTTTTTCATTGCCCTCAGCAGTAATATCTGCGAACAACAAATTATTGATAGTATTCCAAGTCTCTGGATTACCACCTTCAACTAACTTAACTCTTAATAAAATAGCTCCAATACCAACTACAATACCAAGAATAAGGGCGATAACCATCTTCTTAGCTAATGACATTTTTGACTTTTCCATAACATCCTCCTATATAAACAAAAACCCCATAAGTTGATACTATGGGGTGGACCTTATGAAAAAACATATACAACAATTCCTGGCCTTCATAGTATCTCGTACTATATTAAAGTCTTCTAAAAAATTATAGTCATTCATCATCTATATTTCAAGGATAAATTTTAATTATTTTTATGTAAAGTTTAGGTGAACTCAATTTATTCTAATTTTCCAATGTTATAATAATATGTGCATAAATTAACAAGGAGATTAAAGACAATGAGATTTAAAGGAAAATGTGTTGTTGTAACAGGTGCTAGTTCAGGCATGGGACGTAAGATTGCCCTAGACTTTGCCAAAGAAGGTGCAACTGTTATTGCGGTAGCTAGAAGACTTGAAAGACTAGAAGAAATCGCTAAAGAAGCCGAAAGCTTTGCAGGAAAGATTCTTCCATACCAAGGTGATATTTCTTTAGAAGAAGTAAACAACGGCATGATTGACTATGCAGTTAAAGAATGTGGCAAATTAGATGTTCTTGTAAATAACGCTGGTATCATGGATGAATTTACTCCAATCGGTGAATTAACTGATGAACTATACAACAAAGTAATGGCAGTTAACTTGAATGGTCCAATCTATGCCATGAGAAAAGCTGTACAAGTTATGTTGGAACAAGAAACAAAGGGCAACATTGTAAACATCGCATCTATCGGTGGTGTATGTGGTGCTAGAGCTGGTGTTGCTTATACTGCATCTAAACATGCTATTGTTGGTGCTACTAAAAACACTGCATACATGTATGCTGGAAAGATTCGTTGTAATGTTGTATGTCCAGGTGGTGTTGAAACCGAAGTTATGAACAGCCAAACTAACATCAGCCAATTTGGTGTAGGTAGAATCATGGCAGGCCTAGATACATCAATCCCTGCTGGTAAAGTAGAAGACATCTCTACAGCTGTTTTATATATAGCTAGTGATGATGCTAAATTCATGACTGGTGCTGAAATCGTTATTGATGGTGGCGTAAGCTGTAACTAATACACAAACAATCCCTCGGTTTTCCGAGGGATTTTATTTCGAATAACTGACTAATTTAAAAACGCATGCATCAACAAACCGATTAATATACAAACACAAAAAGCTATAAGCGCACTACCTACAACTAACAATATCTTTTGATATGAACGCCCAAAGACCAAGCCACATAAATAGTGGAACAGCAGAAACAACCGTTACAATAAGCATTATGGTATAAATTTTTCCATAATGATTCATCTTGTCAACTTCTTCTTTTTGAATTACATCTTTCATAACATCAACATCTCCTTTGATTAACTTATCTAGAGATACCTTAAAGACTTCACTCAACAACACCAAACTATTGATATCTGGATAGCTCTTATCATTTTCCCAATTAGATATTGTTTGTCTAGAAACATTAATTCGATCAGCTAGTTCTTCTTGAGATAATTTGTTTTCTTAACGATACATTTTAATTTGTTTACCAAGTTCCATCTTTAGCTCCCTGATTCTCAAAAAATTCCTTTATTGTATTTGAACTGTCCATACAATATAAAGCCTAATCCGACAATAACTGCTAGAAGAATGATATATCCCATAATTTTTTCGCTCCAAAACGAAACAATAAAGCCTAATACAAGAGATATTCCTATAATCAGTGTTCCTGTTCCAACAACTTTTCCATACTTCGGTATATCTTCTTCTTTTACTCTTCGTCTATTGTAAGAATGAATTGTGCTGATATTGCCTTTGATATTTACAATTCCCACAATAGATATGAACACTCCCAAAATCAACATTATAATATTTTCCATAATGACCTCCTAAAAATAGAATAGTTCCTCTATCAAAAGTCTTTTACATCGACTATATCAAAAACCTTTTACAATCTCTAAAGCAATTTCTAGTGCTAAAACATGTGATTCTAATCCCCAATTTCTTTCATCATGTTCCCTTACATTTGCGAGCGAATCAGCTGTAAAGAAGAATTGGCCAAACATAACACCCCTTTTCTTAGCACATGCAACAAGACTAGCGCACTCCATCTCTACAACAGAACAGCCCTCACTCAATCTATACTCAACCATATCTTGAGTCTCTCTAAAGAAACCATCTGTTGTCCATGTTGTACACTCAACATATGGGATATCCATTCTTTTAAAACCTTCTTTAATCTCGTTGATCATTTCCTTATTTAAATCGATATAACGAGAAGCTGGCAAATATTTATATGAAGTACCCTCATCTCTTAATGCTCTAGTAGGAATTATAAAAGCATTTTCCTTTATATCAGTTAAAACACCACAAGAACCAGTTGCAACAATCTTCTTACAACCACACGCTATCAACATATCTAATAATTGAGTAGCAGCAGCTGCACCAATATTTGGACGAACAAGACATACTTCTTCTCCCTTATAATTAACAACATAAATATTAGTGGTTCTACTACAATTCTCAAACTGTTCTACTATCTTTGCGTTATTATTAAACGCATATTCATCAACACATTCCCCAAGAAACGCAAACACACACTTTTCAGGCAGTCTCAACTCTTCGCAGCCATGATTTGGCCTTATTACTTCTATAGAACAATCATCATATTCTAATACTGGTATTTCATTCTTTATTATCATCTACGCACTCCATTACTACAAATTCTTCACACACAACCATCATATCGAGAGTAAACTTTAATCCAACTTCATTTAAACATTTACTGAAGAAATCTTCATGAACTCTCTTCCAATAATCTAGAGTTTTATCCCCTTCTCCCTCTTTATATGCATGTTCCTTAGAAATTTCATTAAAAGGAACAACCCTCACTTTAGTAGTTTTTATGATACAAACCGCATTATCCTTAGAATCTAAGACAACACTATAAGTTCCTACTTTAGGCAAGGGCTCATCTTCTAATTCATATAAAGGATAAGCTGAGGCAGTAGCTGTTTTCTCACCAATTTTAACAAGATGAGCTAATAAATCAGAATCATCCCCAAACGCAAACTCTTCATAATCAGTTTCAGCAATATCATTTTTCTTTATAAATAATTCCCAAAGTTCTTTTCCCGACATAAACAATCACCACCTAATAAACTTATAAACCTCGTAACTAATCACACCACTATTATTGTGATTTCTACATATAGTCACTTTCTTTATTGACTATCTTGCTTATATTACCATACAAACCAAGCAAGAAAGTCAATTAATCAACAAAAAAACAACCCTTACCAAATTCTATAAAAACTAGATAAAGGTTGTAGGAGTTAAAATTATTAAATCTAAATTATTGAAATAAAATCATTTAATCGTGATCTTCAATATATTGAAATACCATTTTATCGCTCTTTGATTTTTTATAGCGACCAATACACACCATTATAATTCCAACAACAATGCATACAGTTCTTATAGTAGAATTTGGTGAAAAGAAACAAGATATAATAGTTCCAGTTCCTGCACCTATTAAAAAATCAATAATTGGTTTTTCTTTCTTTATTTTTCCCAAAACTCTTTCTTTATCAATTGCCTTTACCATCTTTGGATCCTCCTTTAATAACACATCAAGAGAAATACCAAATTGATTACTTATATCTATCAATGTTTGTAAATCTGGATAACTTTTTCCGTTTTCCCAATTTGAAACAGTCTGTCTAGTCACATAAAACAATTTACCAAATTCCTCTTGAGTTAATTGATTTTCTTTACGAATATTTGATATTTGATTTCCTACATTCATAATAATTTCCTCCCTACATCCAAATCATATATTGCGCATAAATATTCAGTAAAGCAATCATAACCTTACATTGCATATGTGGTAACGCAAAGATTCTTTGACAAATAATTTTTCAATCCTTTTTATAAGAACTTAGAATAAAGAACTTCCTCTGTATCAAAAGCTGCTTTTGAAACATCATTTAGTACAAATCCCTTTGCTTCATAAAAGGCTCTAGCTCGAAGATTATCCCTAAATACCCATAACACCACTTCAGAATATCCAGAACTTTTGATATCTTCTAAAACCATATCCATCATCTTACTTCCAAAACCCTTATGCCAATTATTAGGCAAACTATGAATACAAATAAGTTCTGCCTTACCAGCTAGTTCAGGATCTCTAGCTTCATCCCAATATGCAATACAATGAGGCTTATTATCAACAGTTAGAAGATAGCCATTCCCCTTATTATCATCCAAAAGCCTTTGATACATAGCTCTTGCCTTATCGATATTAGTACATTTCTCTAACATATCAGCATCTATAATTTCTTTAAATGCTGCCTTCCAACTTTCAGTTTGAATGTATGCGAGCGTATCAGCATCACCTTGTTTAACTTTTCTAATATCTATTTCCATCAAGTCTCCTTTATTTAATATAAGCAGTAATGCTGTTTTGACCTTCCAACTTAACAAAACCAGCAGCAGTATATAAATCTACTTCTTCTTTATTATTAGCATCAACAACTACCATTATTTTATTTGCTTATTTAATTCTATTGCCTTTGTAAGTAATGATAATTCATAGCCTTGATGTAGAGCTTCAGGCTTTACATACAATGCATAAATTTCATTAATGTCGTAACAACTTTGAACATCTAAATACCCAAGAACCTGTCCATCTTTTACTACAAGAAAAACTCTAAATTTATCTAAACCAGAAACAATACGCTCACCAGTCCAATACGTATCAGTATCATGAATATCACAATATTGTTTCATCCATTTATCTGATAATTGTTCAATATTGTTAGTTGATACATTAGGTAAAGATCCATCTTGAATCATTTTCATTTGCTCAGGTTCAAATATCGCACCCTTCAACTTCAATGGTTTATAAATTGCCATATTTTGTGGATTAAACACAAAATCCATCTGATATCCACAATAATTCTTTTCCATATACTCAAGCATTTCAACAAACACTTCTTCTTCCTTAGTAAAGCCTATAAGCATTTCAACATATCTATCACTCGGAAGAATAATAAAGACAAAAAGTCCTTTACAAATCCCATTTTCCAAAACAACAAAAGCATGCTTATCTTTAGACTTTAAAGAACAATATAGATTATTCTTATCATATGTAAAATGAGGATCTGAATATTGCGGATGCTCATTTAATTCACTAATAAAACCCTCATATTCATCAAATGAATATATCTCTTGAATCATTATTTAAGCTCCATAATTATCAATTTGTTTAATGCTATAAACCGGAAGTTATCGATTTCTTTTTCCAGTATTCTCTGTCCCACGGATTTCCTCATGATAGAAATAATCTACGATCACCGGATGTCCCTGCGGGACTCTGCCATAAGGCATTTCATTATCCACAAAGGGGCAATCATACTTTTTAGCCATTTCCTCAGCTTTTACTTCAAGCGCTTCAAAGTAGCTGCGGTTATGCTTGTTATAAATCTCATCGTAAAGTGGTGCAAGATCAGGATATTTTCCGGCAATATAATCCATAATTGTCTTTTTGAAACCGCCTCGAAGATTGAGATTTTCAAGCCAGAACAGATCACACTGATCCTTTACCCGCTCAAAAATTGCTTCAAAATCCGTGATACCGGGGAATACCGGGGATACGAAACAGACTGTACGGATACCTGCTTCATATACCTGCTTCATAGCAGAGATACGGCGCTCAACGCTCGAAGCAGAGTCCATATCGTTCTTGAATTTTTCATCTAGTGTGTTGATTGACCATGAAACGGTTACTCGTCCAAGCTTCTTCAGCAAATCAATATCTCGTACCACAAGATCAGACTTTGTACAAATCAAAATATCTGCATCACTGCCGATCAGTTGCTCTAGAAGTTTTCTGGTATTCCTGAATTGCTCCTCCTGTGGATTGTAGCCATCAGTCACAGAACCGATAACCACCCGTTGTCCAGCATATTTCTTTGGATTTTTAATATCGGGCCAATGCTTCACATCAAGAAAAGTGCCCCATTCTTCCGTGTGTCCGGTAAAGCGCTTCATAAAAGAAGCATAGCAATACTTGCAGGCATGTGTACAGCCTACATATGGATTGACCGAGTAACCGCCTACCGGCAGACTAGACTTGGTCATGATGTTCTTTGTTTCCACCTCATTAATGAGGATTCCATTTATTACTTCTTCCATGATTTCTGTACCTCTAATACTTTATTAAATTCCTCCGACATTTCCTGAATCATATTATCATCCCCTATGATAGGGACAAGATCTTCCTTCATAAACGCTGGAATGCCGAGCTTATGTGCCTGGTCTGTCAAAGACCATGCCCACTCCGGCTCCGTATGAACCTTCCTGCTCTGAGCTCCGGTCATGTTGCCAACAACGATCCAATTGATTCCGGAAAGGTCAACTGTGCCGGGATCGTTGAATAACGGCTCAAAGGTAACATGGTAATGTTTTGCTCTGATGTTTTTTCTAAGGGCGTCAATACGCCACAGTTCTGCTTTTCTCGTCACCGTAACACCAAACCATGCGTTTTCTAGATCGGTATCAAAATCTAGCAAATCAGGTCGCTTTGTAAGGAACAGGAACTGATGCTGTGGATTTTCACGGATTTTTTCAAATACCTCGTCTCTCCATTCTGACTTCCAACCAGAAAGATCACTCATACCCGTAAGAAGAAAGTTCTGCGGACGTTTCTTTTCCATTATCTTGAGCTTACCTGGAAAAAATTCAGGATTAGCGAAATCATCAATCATATGCCAGCGTTTCACATTGTTTCTAGCATAACAATACTCACACCCCACTGTACAGCCAATGACAACATTCATGTTTTGAATCTGATCTTTAATACAAATGCTCATGACTGCCGCCACTCCTCAAGATTCTTTCTAATACGATCGAGATACCCCTCAAACAAGATTATTTCTTCATCTGAAAAACCTTTGTAGTAAATATTACCCATCTCTTTAGATACAAAATCGTACTCGTTCTTTAAGGCATAAGCTCTTTCAGTCAGAAATAGAAGTGTTTTCCTTTTGTCCGCTTCAGATTGAGCACGCCTTATCAGCCCTTGCTTTTCCATTCTTTCCAGCATCGTAGTAAGAGATGTTATCGCTAATCCGCATTTAG
>ERZ1034992.220-NODE-220-length-35852-cov-28.845685_pt1 | contig 35852 bp, 45 predicted proteins | sample MGYA00520695_ERZ1034992 | MGnify/ENA primary metagenome ERZ1034992 (study PRJEB33766, sample SAMN09781778) | gut metagenome | biome: gut microbiome | host: Homo sapiens | place: Madagascar | study: EMG produced TPA metagenomics assembly of the PRJNA485056 data...
CCATATAATATTTCGGCTATGACAATTTGCGCTATTTGTACGTATACAAGTGATAGTGAAGAGGGTATTAAGATGCTTAATTATTTAAGGGGTCCTCGTCCTATGAATGGGGTTGAGTTGGCTTTTATTAAGGATCGTTTTAGAGATGATTGTGATTATATTCCTTTCTCTTATTTCAAGGGTGCTACACCTGCTAATAACTATAAGCCTGATGTACCTTATGTGTTAGAAATATTAGAGGACCATACTTCTAATTTGGAGAAGGATTATATTAAGCTATATGTTCAATCTGGTGGTGCTGATTCTCCCCGTCCTATTAAGCTTAGAAAGAAGGGGGATGGTACTTGGTGGCTTTGGGAACAATATCTTTTAACTAAAATTAAAGAGCCTGTTAATAAGGACCCTTGGGCATGAGGAAGCTTTTAGCATTACTTTTGATGTTGTGCTTGTTTGGATGTGGTACTGATGGTCCTAATATGGAATTTAGAGATTCCAATAATGATAAGCTTGTTGGCTATTGGACTAGCGTTGATAGTGATATTGTCATCGATTGTAGAGAATATGCCGGTATGAAAATAATTGATGGTGAAAAGGTCTTGTTTGATGGTAGTGTAAGAATTCTTGATGATAATAGAATTGGCTGTTTTAAAGATAGCGTACTTGAACCATTGGATTTGTTTGATGATTTCTATTTAGATGATGATGTGCTTGTTGTTTTAAATGGTGGTGATAGATATGAATTTAGAAAGGGGGACTAAATGAAAAAGATATTACTTTGTTTACTTTTACTTTTAAGTTTAAGTGCTTGTAACAAGGAAAAAGATAAAAATGGTGGGACTGTTGTTACACCTCCTAAGAAGAATAATGGTGGGGATGTAGTTGAGCCAGTTAAGGGTTATGTTGACTATCAGAAGATCTATGAGGATACAGTGCTTAAGGATATGTATAATTTCATGGTTAATGATGGTGATGAAGAAGAGTTTCAACCTCTAGCATGGTTCTATGAGAATTATTTCAATCCAGATACTGGTGAGGAATATTATTATCCAGATATTTATTCTTTTGCTTATGCGATTGTTGATTTAAGTGGGGATGAGATACCTGAACTGGTGGTGGAACATTTAGGACACTATGATGATGGAAGTGTAACTGAATTTCCTATATTCTTATATACAATCGTAGATGATAAGCCTAAAAAGGTCATCGTTTCTTATGGCACTGATTACATTGATTTTTTAAATGATGGAACTATTTACTATACTAGTCGTCCTGCAACTATGCTGACTCAGGGTTTGGCTAAATTATCTAAGGATGGTACTAGTTTAGAGTGGATTAATTTCTATTATGCAGAAGATTCAATTGATGGTCCAATGGATATAAGAGAAAATAAGACTGGTGTGGTGAAGGATGATGATAAGGTTGCTGATATAAGTGAAGAGGAATTCTATAATTTCTATGACGAATATGTTCAAGGTAATGAAAAGAGCTTTATAGGGCAAACAAGAACTTTTGCGGATTATGAAGTATTTATGAAGCCTGTTTATGCTTATTTTGCGGATGATGAACTTGTAAATACCATGAAGGATTATACTTTGTATGGTAATGATAATTTAACTTATAAGTTTGTGGTTGTTCCAAATGGAAAACTTCGTGATGTTAAGTTGCTTAGTTTAAATTATACTGATGATGATTTTGAAACAGAAGTAATCAAAGAGATTGAGTTAACTGATGATAAACCATTGGTGATTGATGCTTATTTGAGTGAGGGAGCACCTAACTTGGGCATTTCTTTTGTGGGTGAAGATTTCTTAGAATATCGTTATTATTTTGCGATAAGTGGCTACGATGGAAGTGCACAGCTTGTAGAGTTTTAGGAATAATCAGAATAAAAAATGCACAACTTGTGCATTTTTTATAATCTAGATATCAATTCAGTTGGAGTTAAAGACGGTATCTTACTTTCGATAAAATCTTTTACATTTCGAGTAATTATGAAATCGGCTTTGACTTTTTGTGCGGTTGCGCTTTGTATTGCATCTTCAGAGTCTTTCCATTTCATTTGGATTGCTTGTTCTAAAATGTTTGTGTCAAAATCGACAATTTCAAAGATAAGATTTAATTGTTTATAAACAAGTTCGATTTGATCATGGGATAATTCTTTACGCATAATGTAGACTAAGTTTGCGAAGGTTAGGGTAGAAACATAGCCAATAGCTTGTTTAGTTTCGCATAGTTTCCATATTGTTGATGAATCTTGAACAAAGTCCTCACGATTCATGAGTACGTCAAGTAAAATGTTAGCGTCAATAAGTAATACCATATTTATTGGCTAATCTTTCTTTTTTCTCATCGTCTAAGTCATAATCGCCTTTGATTATTCCAGTTAATGAATCGGTTAAATAGGAAACTGTAGTTTCTTTAGGGATAAAACGTCCAACTTCTTTTCCGTTTTTTGTGACAATCACTTCTTTTCCACTCATCACAATGTCAAGATATTTTCCAAAGTTATTTTTCATTTCAGTAGCTGTAGCAATTTCAATGTTCATAAAACTTAGCTCCTTTCATATTAGCTAATTCTATTATATAAAATATTAGCTAATATAGCTTAGAAATAAAAGAAGTTGTAAAATGATAAAAGTTCTTCTCTTTTTAATTTTGTTTAGCTAATATAAATGTATGATAACAAGACATAAAATCTTTCTTAGAGAAATAATCGCAAACTATTTTGGAATGAGTGAAAAAGAGTTGTGTGAGCTTGGAAATGTTACCGAAAAGACATTAAAGAGTGATTTGCAGGCAATTCAAAGTAGTTTAAATGAATATGGATTATCTTTGTGTATGGAATCGAATAGAATATATATTCCTTTTGAAGAAAAGAATGCTTTTATAGATGCATATGAAGATATTATTTCTAAAGATGAAAAACAATTATTAGCTAGCGAAGCTATGGAACGTAAGATGTTTATTCTTACTTTTTTAACACGTAGTGAAGGATATATATCGATGAATATTTTAGCTGATAAATTGTATGTTTCTAAATCAAGTATTTCACCGCTTGTCCATGAATTAAAAGATGAAATTCCAAAATTAGTTCCTTCTGTTAAGATGGACATTTCGGGAAGAAAGGGTGTTCGCATTTGCGCAAGTGAAAAGGAAATGCGCGAATTGTTGGTTAGGGCTTTTATTCAAAAAGAAGGTCTAGCGATAGAAAATATTTACTTTCTTAATTATTTGGAAGATGATTTAAAAGATAAGCTAAGTCAATTGATTGATGTTATTGATGACTTTTTGAATAATCATCATGTTTTTATGGCTAACAATAATGTGTCTAAGATAATTATGCATACAATGGTGATTGTTCAAAGAACAAGGCATAAATTGTATCTAGATGAAAAAGATGTTAATAATGATTTGATATTTGAAGAATACTCAAAAGCTTTAAAAGAAATAGGGTTAGAAGTGCCTAGTAGAGAATTATCTTGCTTACCGCTTCAAACTTATAATAGATATCATATCGAAAATCCATTGTCTAGCAAGATTATTAAAGAATTTGTAGAGATAGTTAATAAGGAATATAAGACTGAAATAATAAAGGAAGATGAAGTTGAACCTTTAACCGCTCATTTGGATGAACTGCTTAAAAAAGGAATTCGTAGTAGTGATATGAAAGAATTTGTGTTTGATCAAATGCTTCAAAGATTATTAAGTGCTTATTTATTGTGCGGAACTTTGTGTGATCTTATTTATAAGTATACTGGCATTGTGCTTGATGAGGAAAATAGGGCATATATGGCGATGCATATACAGAGTTTGTATCGTAAACACTTAGTAATCAAAGAAAATATTCTACTTTATGACAGTAATATTCCTCAATGTGACATGATTAAAATAGATTTAGAAAAGCACTTCGGAAGCAAGGCTGATATCAGTCCTGTTTATGTAAGATGGGATATCGAAAAGAAACTAAGTGAAAAGAATTATGCGATTATTTTGAGTACTAAGAGTGTTTTGGGTTCTTTTGATAATGTACCTTTTTTAAAAATAAATCCGTTTGTGACTAACGTTGATTATGATGCGATTAACATGATAGTGTATAAGAATCGTCCAGTAGTGGTGAAACAAGCTACATACGATGATGATTGTATGTGCTTTAATGGGATTAGAGTAAAATTAGATAGAGAGATAGTATATATTAATGGATATTATTTGATGAGTTCTATTAATGATATTTTGGATACAGCGGTCTATGAGTTTACATATAGCAATAGACATTTCTTTGTGCTAAATTACAATTTAAATGATTCATTTATTGTCTATCATCGTTTAATTAATCGCTTTGGACAGATGATGAAAAATAAACAAATATAATATTGTTCACTAAATTTCCAGTTTGATGGAAATTGACAGTATTGTTCAAGATTTTTGTATCTCTTATTATTTAGTTAGAAAGAAAAGGTACTTTTTCAAGCGAAACTAAAAGGAGACAAAGATGAAGAATTATAAGGAATTAGCATCGCAAATAGTTGATTATATTGGTGGTCCTGAAAATGTGGATACCCATACTCATTGTATGACACGTTTAAGATTTACTTTAAAGGATGATTCAAAGGCACAAACTGAAGCTTTAAAGGCTTTAAAGGGCGTTCAAGGTGTTATTGAAAAGGGTGGAATGTATCAAGTTGTCATTGGTACTGATGTTGAACAATTATATAACGAAGTAGCACCATTACTTGGTAATGCGAAAGCAACTGAAGTTGTAAATGAGAATTTAGACGATAAGAAAAAAGAAACTGTTACAAATAAGATTTTCACATTTATTAGCGGCTGTATTACTCCTACATTACCTGTATTGATTGGTTCAGGTTTGATTAGTGCTATCTTGGCATTATTAACAAACTTCAATATTTTGGCTAAAGATGCAAATACATATGTATTGTTGAATGCTTTGGCAAATGCGGCTTATCAATATTTACCAGTTATGGTTGCTTATGCTGGTGCTAGAAGATTGAAGACTAATGAATATGTTGCAGCATTCATTATGTTGGCACTATGTTCATCAACAATTTCTGGAGTTGAGTGTTTATCAATCTTTGGTATCTCACTAACAACAGTTAAGTATACTTCTAATATTGTTCCAGCTTTAATGATGGTTCCAGTATTAGCTGCTTTTGATAAGGTGATTGTTAAGTATTCACCTAACGCAATTAAGTCAGTGGTTAGACCATTTGTATTATCAATGGTTATGTTCCCAGTGACATTACTAGTGTTGGGTCCAATTGGCACTTTGGTTGGTAAGCTATTGGCTCAATTCTGTATTTGGGTAACAAGTTTTGGTGGTTTATCTATGGCTATCTTATCTGCATTACATCCACTACTTGTTATGGTTGGTATGCATACAATTATCACACCACTTATCGTTAACGAGATTACAACAGTTGGTTCATCATTACTATTCTCAAAGGCTTTAGCTGCGAATTTAGCAATTGCTGGTGCTGCATTAGCAGTTGGTTTCAAAGCTAAGAAGGCTGAAAATAAGGAAGCTGGTATTTCAACAGGTATTACAGCATTATTGTCTGTAACTGAACCTGCATTGTATGGTGTTCTAATTCGTTTAAAGAAACCTCTAATCTCAGCTATCATTGCTTCTGCAATTACTGGTGTATTTATTGGTATATTTGATATTCGTGCTTATGCAACTGCATCATGTTCATTCTTAACTTTACCTATTTTCATGGGTGGTGCTATGTCTAACTTCTACTTGGCTTGTGCAGCTGCTGTTATCGCTACTGTATTAGGCTTTGTGATTACTTGGTTCATGGGCTTTGATGAATAATTAGATTTATGGGAGGGTTCTCCTCCCTTTTAAGGAGAGTAACTTATGGAAACAAAAACAATTAAACCATTCCCTGATAATTTTCTTTGGGGTAGTGCTTCAGCAGCCTTTCAATGTGAGGGTGCAGCGCATGAAGATGGTAAGGGATTGTCTGTTATGGATGTCCGTAAACAAGACCCTTCTATTTGTAATTATGAAGTAGCTAGCGATCATTATCATCATTTTAAAGAGGATGTTGCGTTAATGAAAGAGTGCGGTCTAAAGGCTTATCGTTTTTCTATCGCATGGACTCGTATTTTTCCAAACGGTAATGGCGAAGTTAATCAAAAGGGTGTTGATTTCTATAACCAATTAATTGATGAACTAAAGGCTGCTGGTATTGAGCCAATTGTTACAATTTATCATTTTGAATATCCACAAGGTCTAATTGATCAGTATGGTGGTTGGTTAGATAGAAGAAGCATTGATGATTATGTAAATTATGCAACTTTCTTGTTTAAAACTTATGGTGATAGGGTTAAATATTGGTTAACTATTAATGAACAAGATCATGTTGTACATATGCCATTTAGATTAGGCTTAAAGGATAATGGTGATATGCATGAGAATGAAAAAGCAGGTTTCTTGGCTAATCATAATATGTGTGTTGCTGCCGCTAAGACTTTTAAAGCGTGCCATGAGATTGTTGAAGGTGGTAAGATTGGTCCTGCTGCTTGTTTTGATATGATGTATCCAACTTCTAATCGCCCAAACGATGTGTTGGCTTGGCTTGATGCGATGGAAATTAGAAACTATTATGTATTAGATTTAAATGTTAAGGGTGAATACAATGGAACATTTAAAAGGTATTTAGAAGATCGTGATTTGATGCCTGAGATTCATGATGGCGATATGGAGCTTATGAAAGCAAATAAGCCAGATTTTATTGGTTTGAATTATTATGCTTCTAAGAGTATATCTGCATTCCCTACCGATGAGAATAACAAGATTGGTGATATTACAATTAAATTACTTCCTGCTGAAGAGGCTGGTATTTATAAGGTAGTTAAGAATGAAAATTTAACAGCTACATTATGGGGCTGGGAAATCGATGATATTGGACTAGAATGTGTATTGCGCTTGGCTTATGACCGTTATGGCTTGCCTTTAATGATTACTGAAAATGGTTTTGGTAATAAGGAGACGGTTCCTGAGGATGGCATGATTAAGGATGATGATAGAATTGATTACTTATCTCGTCATCTACTTTCGGTTAAGAAGGCAATGAATGTTGGCGTTCCTTTTATTGGATATTGCACATGGTCATTTATGGATATTGTATCTGGCCATTCTGGTTTTTCTAAAAGATATGGTTTGGTTTATGTAAATCGTGAAGAGCATGATTTAAAAGATCTTTCAAGAGCTAAGAAGAAATCGTTCTACTGGTATAAAGATACAATTGCTTGTAATGGAGAAAACATTAAATGAAAAAAGTGACTGCGAAAAGTGTTCTTATATACTTGAGCGGTTTGATTATCTTATGTTTAGGAGTTGTGCTTAATACTAAGACAAAACTTGGTGTAGCAGCTATCAATAGTATTCCTTTTGCCTTATCTAGGACAACTAGTTTATCTCTAGGAACAGCAACCTTTATCTTATATTGTGTATTTATTGTTGTTCAATGCCTAATCAAAAGAAAAGTTGATATCCTTACCGTCTTACAATTGCCTGTATCTTTATTGTTTGGCAGGATGGTGGATTTTGTGAATACTAGGGTATTGCCTTTTGAAGCTAATTCAATTGTCCAAGGTTTTATGATGTTGGCAGTTGCAATTGTGCTTGTGGCTTTTGGAACAACTCTAGTAGTATCTCAAAATCTTGTTCCTAATGCACCAGATGGAATTGTGCAAACCATCGCAAATAAAATTAATTGGAATTTTGGGAAGTGTAAGGTAGTCTTTGATTTAGTTTGTATATGTGTATCTGCTGCTTTATCGATGATATTAGCAAATCATATAATTGGTATAGGGATTGGTACTGTGTGTTCTATGGTTTTCACCGGAACATTGTGTAGTCAATTTAAGAAATTAATTAAGTGAGGGAAGAATGTAAAGGTTCTTCTCTTTTTTCTATAAAAGGTACACTAAACTAGCTTGTTGTTTTTAAAACTCTAGCTATAAACTATCGTGTTGGTGTACGTATCTAAAAAAATGAGCCACTTCTATGATGATAGAGGTGGCTTTTTAGGTATCTTGGTAGGAAATTATTTATTATATTTTTGTTTAGTACTTAGCATTATTCTTTAACTTTGTTATATGGTCCTCTTGGTTTACTCTTTAACGTATCACTCTTAAGATGACTAGTTAATGAATAATTTATTTTAGGATTTAAAGATAACAGTATTTGTTTTTCTACCAGTTAAGCATTGTATAGAAGGCTTTTTAATTGAGAAAACCGCCCACAAATTAATTTATAGTCACCAACACACCATGAAAAAAAGTTGGTTTTTATACCCACACATAATCTTATAGTTGACACACACCCACACATTAATTTAGAGCGCCCTATAAAAAGCTATTGCATATTCTTTTGTTTTGTGGTATTTTTATTAAGCATCAATATACCATAGACAGTAACGGCGAATTGTGCTTAAAAATGTTACCGAGGTAAAAGTTGTGAATATGAACTTTTTAACCTGTGTCTATGGATACAGGTTTTATTTGTATGAGTATATTGGGTTAGAAAGAGGGAATATGAATCAAGCAGTATTGAATGCGAAACAGGAAATGGTAAGTGAGATTTCTTCTAAGATTAAGGAATCACAATCTACTGTTGTCGTAGAGTACCGTGGTCTAAGCGTAGCTGAAGTTACAGAATTAAGAAGAGCTTTAAGAGCTGAAGATGTTGACTTCAAAGTTTACAAGAACACAATGGCACAAAGAGCTGTAGATGAATTAGGTTTCGCTGAATTAAAGGAATCTTTAAAGGGACCTAACGCAATGGCTTTCTCAAAGGATGCAACTGCACCTGCAAGAATTTTGTCAAAGTTCGCTAAGAACCACAAGGCATTAGTACTTAAGAGCGGTATCGTTGAAGGTAAAGAAGTTGATCTTGATACATTAAAAGAATTAGCTAACCTTCCAAATAGAGACGGTATGTTATCTATGCTATTAAGTTGTTTACAATCTCCAGTTAGATCATTTGCATGTGTTGTTAAGGCAGTTGCAGATGCTAAGGAAGCAAATGGAGGCGAGGTTGCGGTAGCACCTGAAGCTACTGAGGAAGCAGCACCTGAAGCAGCTGCAGCAGAATAAGGAGAAATATTAAAATGGCAAAAATCAATCATGAAGATATCTTAGCTTATCTAGAAGAAGCTAGCATTCTTGAATTAAACGATCTTGTAAAGGCAATCGAAGAAAAGTTCGGTGTTACAGCAGCAGCACCAGTTGCAGTAGCAGCAGCACCTGCTGAAGCAGCTGATCAAGGTCCTACTTCTGTATCAGTTATCTTAAGCTCATTTGGTGAAGCTAAGACTGCTGTTATCAAGGTAGTTAAGGAAATCACTGGTCTAGGCTTAGTTGAAGCTAAGGGTCTAGTTGACAAGTGTCCAAGTCCTATCAAGGAAAACATTAGTGTAGAAGAAGCTGAAGAAATCAAGAAGAAGTTAGTTGACGCTGGCGCTTCTGTTGAAGTTAAGTAATTAAATGTCTCATTATTATACGGATAATAGTCAATTGGCTAGTAATCCTAGATCATTTGACTATTATTTCGATAATGAGAAGTTCATATTTACTACTGATAATGGCGTTTTCTGCAAAGAAAACGTCGATTACGGTAGTTATTTATTAATTAAAAACACATTCAGACAAGCATTAGGTAATAGGCTTCTAGATCTTGGCTGCGGTTGGGGACCTGTTGGGATTATCATTAAAAGATTTAATCCTGATATTGAGGTAACTGCTGTAGATGTTAACTCAAGAGCTGTACAGCTTACTAATCTAAATGCTGTTCAAAACAAAACACTGATTAAAGCTTGTTTATGTACAGACATATTAACTTTGAACTTATTGTTTGATTCTATAATTTTAAACCCGCCCATACGAGCGGGTAAAGTTGTCATATATGATCTCTATGATAAAGCATATCATACTTTAAGAGAAAATGGGTCTTTATATATTGTCATTCAGAAGAAACAGGGCGCCAGCTCTAGTGTGAACAAGCTTAGTGAGTTATTTAAAACTGTCACTGTCTTGGATCGCGAAGGTGGATACTGGGTGATTCAAGCGATTAAATAATTCTACACTGTTTAATAGGAAAGGACGGCGTATTAATGAAGCAATCTTATCATGTTGTTGAATCGGGTAGACATTCCTCTCGCCGTGATTATTCAAAAGTAAGTGGTCAACTTGAACTTCCTTACTTAGTTGAAATTCAAACAGATTCTTTTAAGTGGTTCACTGAAAAAGGAATCAAAGAAGTGTTTGATGAGATTTACCCAATTCAAAACTATAGCGGCAACATTCGTTTGAAGTTGGTTAGCTATGAATTCCGTAAGCCAAAGTATACTGTAGCCGAATGTAAATATCGTGAGACAAATTATTGTGCTCCACTTTGGGCTAATATGGAACTAGAAATCTATAATGAGGAGACTGGTGAAATCATCAATAGGCCAGAAGAAGTTTTCTTAGGAGACTTCCCAATGATGACTGCAACCGGTACTTTTATCATTAACGGTGCTGAGAGAGTTATAGTTTCTCAGATTGTTAGATCTCCGGGTGCTTATTTTGACATCCAATCTGATGATAAGACTGGTAAAGAAACTATTGATGGCGAATTAATCCCATCAAGAGGAACTTGGTTAGAATTTCTAACTGATGAGAAGAAAACTGCGCTTGGTAAGGTCATGAATATGAGTGTTGACCGTAAGCGTAAGATCTTATCTACTATATTATTGAAAACAATTGGCTTCTCTTTGAACCTTGAAAAGGGAGAAGACGCTTTTGACGTTAATAAGGTTAAGACTTTTATTAAGTCAATGGGCTTAGAGGTTTATGATGATCTAATTAATCAAAATGATGATCGTGAATTCTTGAACATCTATGAAGCTATTTATACATCTTTCCTTGGTGCTTACGAGGAGATTACAAATACTCTTTATGCCGATAAGACAAATACAACTGATGCAGCTCTAATTGAAATGCATCGTAACCAAAAACAAGATGAAGTACCTACAATCGAAGGTGCTGGTTCTTTGATGAATGCTAAGTTCTTTGATGCGAAGAAGTATGATTTAACTCCTGCTGGAAGATACAAGTTAGGAAGAAAATTAAATGTCATCGACAGAATTGAGAATCATGTATTAGCTCAAGATTTATATAAGGCTGATGGTTCATTGTTGATGAAAAAGGGTACTTTAGTACACAAAGAAGAAAGAAACTTATTAAGAGAAGAATTAACTAAGGGTAGCCATGTTGAGGCATTCCCATTCAGACATAGTTTCTCTCATCCAACTGTTGTTGAAGTTGAGACTAAAAATAAGTTGGCTCTTGTTGGCAGAATTTTAGCAAATGATCTTGAACTTAAGGATGAAGTAATCTATCAAGGTACTGCATTAAGTGAAGAAGATGTTAAGAAGATTGCCAAGGAGTTTAAGGTAATCAGCGTATATTCAGGTATTATTTCTAAGCCAGTTGAGCTTAACAGAGATAATATCGATGCTGTATTAGACTATGGTCAAAGATTCTTTATCTTAGCAAGAATTACTGATAAGGCAGGAGATGTTATGATTGATGACGAACCTGCTATGCCTTTATATATTCCAGATCATGACTCATATATTTTGATGTCTGATAAGGAAGCTATTATTAGAGAAAGAATTTCTAAGGGCGAAAAGATGACTGCATGGCTTGTTGGTAGTGCATGTCAAGTTGTTTATATCGAAAATCCAAATGATGCAAATTCTAAGATTAAGTTAATTGGTATTGATCCACTTAATGATAAGAAGTGCATTACTATTTCTGATATGATTGCTCTATATTCTTATATGTTATCAATGCTAGATGGAGTTGGTTCTACTGATGAAATCGATATGCTTGGTAATAGACGTATTAGAACTGTTGGTGAATTAATCCAAAACCAATTCAGAATTGGTTTGAGTAGAATGGAAAAGGCTGTTAAGGAAAAGATGTCTATCGCTGATGTTGAAACTTCTACACCTAAGAGCTTAACAAACAATCGTCCATTATCTGGTGCGATTAAGGAATTCTTCTCAAGTTCTCAATTGTCACAATTTATGGACCAACAAAATCCACTTGCTGAATTAACAAATAAGCGTCGTATTTCAGCATTAGGTCCAGGTGGTCTAACAAGAGAAAGAGCAGGTTTTGAAGTACGTGACGTTCATAACTCTCACTACGGTAGAATCTGTCCTATCGAGACTCCAGAAGGTCAAAACATCGGTTTGATTTCTTATTTAACTTCTTATGCAAAGGTTAATGAATATGGCTTTATTCAAACTCCTTATCGTAAGGTTGATAAGAACGGACATGTTTCTGAAGATTATATTTATTTGTCTGCAGATGATGAAAATGACTACATCATTGCACAGGCAAACGAGGTTGAGGATGGCAAGCTAAAGAATGAAATGGTTGTTGCTAGAAAAGCTGGTGAAACTATCATGGCTAAGGCTGAAGAAGTTGAGTTATGTGACGTATCTCCTAAGCAAATCGTTTCTATCGCTGCTGCTTGTATCCCATTCTTGGAAAACGATGACTGTACTCGTGCCCTAATGGGTGCCAACATGCAACGTCAGGCTGTTCCTTTGTTGAATCCTCATTCACCATTTGTTGGTACAGGTATTGAGGCTAAGATTGCAAGAGACTCTGGTACTGGTGTTGTTACAAATGATACAGGTGTCGTAACTTATGCTGACTCTAGAACAGTTGTTATTGCGGATAGTGATGGCAAGGAACATGAGTATCCTCTTGAGAAGTTCGCAAGATCTAATGCAGGTACATGCATCAACCAAAAGCCAATTGTTGCCAAGGGTGATAAGGTTAAGGCAGGTGAGCTAATTGCAGATGGTCCAAGTATGCAAGATGGTGAATTGGCTCTAGGTCAAAACGTAACTATCGCGTTCATGACATGGCATGGTTATAACTATGAAGATGCCATCATTATGTCTGAGCGTATGGTTAAGGATGATGTTTATACTTCAATTCATATTGAGGAATATACAATCGAAAGAAGAAAGACTAAATTAGGCGAAGAAGAAATCACAAGAGATATTCCAAATGTTCAAGAGGGCGCATGTCGTAATCTTGATAGCCGTGGTATCGTTATGGTTGGTGCTGAGGTTAAGGAAGGTGATATCCTTGTTGGTAAGGTTACTCCTAAGGGTCAATCTGATGCTTCTCCTGAAGAAAAGCTATTGTTAGCGATTTTCGGTGAAAAGTCTCATGAAGTTCGTGATAACTCATTAAGAGTTCCTCATGGTGGTGCTGGTATTGTTCAATCAATCAGAGTATTCAACCGTAAGGATGGTCATGATGAATTAAATCCAGGTGTTATCGAAGAAATTAGAGTTTATGTTGTTCAAAAACGTAAGATTTCTGAAGGTGATAAGATGGCCGGTAGACATGGTAACAAGGGTGTTATTTCTAAGATCCTTCCTATCGAAGATATGCCAATTATGCCAGATGGCACTCCTGTTGATATTATGTTAAATCCATTCGGTGTTCCTTCTCGTATGAACATCGGTCAGGTATTGGAAGTTCACTTGGGTATGGCTGCTAAGAAACTTGGTGTCAAGTTTGCTACTCCGGTATTCGATGGTATTTCTAATGAAGATTTAATGGATATTATGAAAGAAGCTGAAGTTAATCCAGATGGTAAGTTAGTATTACGTGATGGTAAGACTGGTGAACCATATGATGAAAGAATTTCAGTTGGTGTCATGTATATGATTAAGTTGGCACACATGGTTGACGATAAGTTACATGCTCGTGCTACAGGTCCTTATTCAATGGTTACACAACAGCCATTAGGTGGTAAGGCTCAAAATGGTGGTCAAAGATTCGGTGAAATGGAAGTTTGGGCACTAGAAGCATATGGTGCTGCTCATACACTTGAGGAAATCTTGACAATTAAGTCAGATGATATCAATGGTAGAACAAGAGCACTTAACGCTATTAAGAAGAGCCAAACAATTCCAGAACCAGGACTTCCAGAATCATTCAACGTATTACGTAATGAACTTAAGGCATTGGCTGTCGATGTTAAGTTACTAGATGGTGAAGGCAATGAAGTTAATGTTTCAAGCTTTGCGGATGACGATGATGCACAAGATAAGAACAATCAAGTAGCAGAAGCTTCTGATTTAACAATTAAGACTGAAGCAGAACTAGAAGAAGAAGCCCCTGAAGCTGTTATGGGCTTGGATGAAGAATAGGAGGATCTATGGCAAATAACAAATTTGAAGCAATTAAAGTTGGATTAGCTTCTCCTGAAAGAATTCGTGAGTGGTCATATGGTGAGGTAACAAAGCCAGAGACTATTAACTATCGTTCTCAAAAACCTGAGAAAGATGGTTTATTCTGCGAAAGAATCTTTGGTCCAACAAAGGACTGGGAATGTGCTTGTGGTAAGTACAAGAAAGTAAGATACAAGGGTATCACTTGTGATAGATGTGGTGTTGAAATTACTAAGTCTTCTGTTAGAAGAGAAAGATTTGGTCATATTTCTTTAGCTGCTCCAGTTGTTCACATTTGGTATCTTAAGGGTATCCCATCTAGAATGGGTCTTGTATTAAATGTATCTCCTAAGATTCTTGAAGAAATCGTATATTTCGTAACTTGGATTGTTACAGATCCAGGTAGTACAGATCTTCAATATAAGCAACCATTAAGTGAAATGGAAGTTAGAAACTACCAAGCACTATATGGTGATAAAGCTTTCAAAGCAGCTACTGGTGCAGAAGCTATTAAGACACTCCTTGAACAAGTAGATGTTGTTAAGGAACAAAAGGAGATTAAGAAAGAGCTTGAAAAGGCTCAAGGTGATAAGCGTAAGAAGCTTATTAAGAGACTTGAAACTGTTAACGCATTTGTTAATAGTGATAATAAGCCTGAGTGGATGGTACTTACAGAACTTCCTGTAATACCACCAGATTTAAGACCAATGTTACAACTTGATGGTGGTCGTTTTGCGACAAGTGATTTGAATGACTTGTATCGTAGAGTTATCACTCGTAACAATCGTTTAAGAAAGTTACTAGAAATTGGTACACCTTCAATTATCGTTCAAAACGAAAAGCGTATGTTGCAGGAAGCTGTCGATGCGCTAATCGATAACGGTAGAAGAGGTAATCCGGTTAAGGGTAGTGCAAATCGTCCTCTTAAGTCATTGTCACATAGCTTAAAGGGTAAGCAAGGTCGTTTCAGACAGAACTTATTAGGTAAGCGTGTTGACTTCTCTGGTAGATCAGTTATTGCGGTTGGTCCAAATCTAAAGATGTACCAATGTGGTATTCCTCGTGAGATGGCAATCAACTTGTATAGACCGTTTGTAGAGAGTGAACTTGTTTTACAAAAGATTGCACAATCTTTAAAGCAAGCTGAAAAGATGGTTGATAAGCAAGATCCTCAAATTTGGGATGTTGTTGAAGAAATCATGGATAATCATCCAGTATTCTTAAACAGAGCTCCTACACTTCATAGACTTGGTATCCAAGCTTTCAAACCTAAATTAGTAGAAGGTCGTGCAATCAGACTTCACCCATTAGTATGTACTGCGTTCAACGCTGACTTCGATGGTGACCAGATGGCTGTGCACTTGCCTTTAAGTGAGAAGGCTAGAGCTGAGGCTGAGATTTTGATGCTTGCGAGCAACAATATCTTGGGTCCTAAGGATGGTAAACCTATCGTTACTCCATCTCAGGATATGGTTCTTGGTAACTTCTATCTAAATATGGAAGAAACTAAGGAAGAGTTCTATCACAAGGCTGAAGTATTAAAGACTTTAGGTGATGAAGAGGCTGCAGAAATGTGGACTCGCTTCGGTGATAATGAGGGTCATGTTTATAAGGACTTTAATGAAGCATTGATGGCTTATCAAAATAAGCAAGTTCATCTTCATACAAGAGTTGCGATTGCAGCTAGTTCTTTAAAGAAGACTTGTTTCACTGAAGAAGAAAACAATATGTATCTAATTACTACTATTGGTAAGTTGATTTTCAACAATGCCTTCCCTAGTGATTTCCCATATATTAATATGGTTACTACAGATACATTAAAGAGAACTCCTCATGATCAATTTGTTCCTTATGGTACTGATATTTGTGCTCATATTGCTGGATTAAAGGTTAGTCCTGAATTCACTAAGAAGGCACTTGGTAATGTAATTGCCGAAGTATTCGCTAAGTATCGTACAAATGGTTCAAGTACAATTCTTGATAATATCAAGGACTTAGGTTTTGAGTACTCAACTGTTGCAGGTATGACAGTATCTCTAGCAGATATTAACGTTGCACCTAATAAACAAGTATATGTTGATGAAGCTAAGAAGAAGGCTGATGTCCTACAAAACTTGTTGGATAGAGGTCAATTAACTCCACCAGAATGGGAAAAGCATTTCTCTCAATTGTGGTCTGATACAAAGGACAAGATTGGTGATGAAGTTATGAATAGCTTAGAGAGAAAATCTCCAATTAACATGATGGCTGTTTCTGGTGCCAGAGGTAATAAGTCACACTTTACACAGTTAGCAGGTATGAGAGGTCTTATGGGTAGACCTACCCAATCTAAATCTAAGAAGGAATATCAACCTTCAATCATTGAGGTTCCTATTTATTCTTGTTTCCGTGAGGGTATGAGTGTATCAGAATTCTTTATTTCAACACACGGTGTTCGTAAGGGTTTAACAGATACTGCCTTAAAGACTGCTGAATCTGGTTATTTGACAAGACGTCTTGTTGATGTTTCTCAAGATGTTATTATCATGGAAGATGATTGTCATACTGATATGGGTTACTATGTTGAGGCAATCATTGATAGAAAAGACAATAGTATCATCGAATCATTCGCTGATCGTATTATTGGTCGTTTCTCTAAGGAAGTTCTTACTCATCCAGAAACTGGTGAAGTAATCATTGGTGAAGATGAATTCATTGATGAAGATAAGGCTAGAGAAATTGTTGCGGCTGGTATTAAGGGAATGTATATTAGAAATACATTCACTTGTAGATCTAAAGATGGTATTTGTCGTAAATGTTATGGACGTAACATGGCTACTGGTAAGCTAGTTGAAAACGGTGAGGCTGTAGGTATTATGGCTGCCCAATCAATTGGTGAACCTGGTACTCAGCTAACAATGCGTACTTTCCATACAGGTGGTGTTGCCGCTGCTGGTGATAGTGATATCACTCAAGGTCTTCCACGTGTTGAAGAACTATTTGAAGCTAGATGTCCTAAGCGTCCTGCTACTTTAGCTAAGATTAACGGTGAAATCACTGCAATTCATGAAAATGATGATCATAGTATCGTTGTTGATGTAACTGGTGAAAATGAAACTATTCAACATCGTTTAATTCTTGGTCAAACAGTAAGATCTTGGATGGGTGTTGGTACTAAGGTTAAGGCTGGTGATAAGCTAACTGAAGGTAACGTTGATCCTAAGGAATTATTAAGTATTGCCGGTGTTCAAGCTGTTCAAAACTATATCCTTAAGGAAGTTAAGAAGGTTTATGCTTTGGCTGGTATCGATACTTCAGATAAGCACATTGAGATGATCATTCATCAAATGTTGAAGCGTGTAATCATCATCGAACCAGGTGATTCAGATTACTGTACAGGTCAAACTGTTTCAATGAGAAAGATTAATGAAATCAATACAAACTTATTAATGGAAGGTAAGACTCCTGCTAAGTTTGGTCCTATGTTGTTAGGTATTTCTAAGTCTTCAGTTGAAACTGACTCATTCTTATCTGCTGCTTCATTCCAAGAAACTACTAAGGTATTAACTGATGCAGCTATTAATGCTAAGGTTGATGACCTATTCGGTATCAAGGAAAACGTTATTATCGGTAAGTTGATTCCTGCTGGTACAGGTTCTAAGTTTGAACGTGAAACTACTCATTTAGTAGAGGAACGTGCTGCTGAACTTGTTAAGGAAAGAGAAGAGAGAGTGCTATTGTTCGAAGAAGAGGCTAAGGCAGCTCAACTTCCAAGTGATGTAACTACCGTTAGAGATAGCGAAGAAAAAGAAGCTGAATAAACTAAAATTTTAAGCTCGGGGAAACTCGGGCTTTTAATATGGTAAAATGAGGCTAAAGAAGAGGAAAAGACAATATGAAATTATCAAGAGCTGATAAAGAAGCTATTAAGATGGGTAATGCAGGTTATATCCTTAATAAAGGTGCAGAACTTTATAGAAATGAAAACTTTAAAGAAGCGATTGAATACTATCGCTTAGCAAGTACGATGGGTAGTGATATTGCTACTAGTAATTTAGGATATTGTTACTTATATGGAAGAAGCGTTGAGGCTAATGTTGATTTAGCCATTAGTTATTTTGAATTAGCAGCTAACAGAGGAAATGTGGATGCACTATATAAACTAGGTGATATTTACTCTAGTGATAAGTGGAAGCTTAAGGATAATGAATTATCTTTATACTACTATCAATTGGCGGCTAATATCTTGATTGGTTGTGATTGGTCAAAAGAAGATGCGATTGCCTTTACTGAAGAATTAGAAGAATATCCAAGTTTATGTTATGCCCTTGCTAGGGAGCTTATGCCTGGAGGCAATTTGAAAACATCATTAGATCAGGCTTATCAATTTTTGTTGCATGCAGAACAAGGCTTTGTTCATGAGATTTTAAACGGTGCAACTTATTATAAGAAGAATCTAAATAAAGTAACTGTCTTATTACAAGATGATATCTTTGATGAAATAAGAGATGATTATGATTACTTATTTGATGAAGATGATGATGACTTGTTGTATGATGCCTTTGAAGGCGATGATCCCGTGTTCTTTTAAGCTATATATAATATAAGGATAAGGAATGACTATTTGGCTTATTTTTGGTGAGTTGAATAGTCATTTTTATTATCAAAATATATGCCCCGGGCAATATATTTGGGGAAATTTAATTAAAAATGGATGGTTTTAGGGTGAAAAAGGAGTAAATGGACTGTATAATAGGGCACACCTGTAACCGTGATATGGATGATGTTCAAAAAAGTACGAAAATATGCGGATTTTTTAAAAATTTATATTGAAAAATAGATACAAAAACTGTAGAATAATTGAGCGCTTGCAGTGATATGGGAGATTGCTGGCACACTGATACCTGTGTGTCTGTGTGATAACCAGGGAACTCACTTGGAGCAAGTTACTAAGCTAAATAAAAGGCTTAGTTAGTGAATGTAAGGAGGAAAAATTCATGGCAAAGAACAACGTAAGAATTAAGTTAAAGGCTTACGAACACAGATCTTTGGACTTAGCAACTGAAAAGATTGTTAAGGCTGCAGAAGATGGCGGCGTTAAGAAGGTCGTTGGTCCTATCCCACTACCAACTGAAAAACAAGTGGTTACAGTTTTGCGTGCTGTTCATAAGTATAAGGATTCTCGTGAACAATTCGAGATCAGAACACACAAGAGACTTATCGAAATCATCGGCCCTAGTGCTAAGACAATTGATGCCTTAAGTCGTCTAGAATTACCTAGTGGCGTTGATATTGAAATCAAATTATAAAGAAAGGTGACATCATGAAAGGAATACTTGGAAGAAAGCTTGGTATGACTCAAGTCTTCACAGAAGACGGAACATTGATTCCTGTTACTGTAGTTGAATGTGAACCAAACGTAGTTTTACAAAAGAAAACAAAAGAAACTGATGGTTATGAAGCATTACAACTTGGTTTAGAAGACAAGAAAGAAAGTCGTGCTACAAAGCCAGAAATTGGCCATGCTAAGAAGGCAGGCGTTAGTCCTAAGAAGTTTGTTAAGGAAATCAAGGCTGACGAATTAATGAACGTTGAAGTTGGACAAGAAATTAAAGTTGATATCTTTTCCGCTGGTGATATCGTAGATGTTACAGGCGTTTCAAAAGGTAAAGGTTATACTGGTGTAATCAAGAGACACAACCACGCTATGATCAGAGAAACACACGGTGCAGGTCCCGTACATAGAAGTGTAGGTTCTCTTGCTACTACAGGTCGTAACAATGGCCGTATCGAGAAGAACACACCAATGCCAGGACATGACGGTTCATTAGTAACTACAAACCAAAACTTAGAAGTTATCAAGGTTGATGCTGATGCAAATTACATGTTAATCAAGGGTAACGTTCCAGGGCCTAAGAGAGGCTTGGTTGTAGTTAAGACTACTGTAAAGAATAAAAAGCATGTAGAACCAAAAGTTCTATTAGGAAAGAAGGAGGGCTAATCAATGGCTAAGTTTGACGTATTTGATTTAAGTGCTAATAAAGTTGGCGATATTGAATTAGCTGATGGTGTATTCGGTATTGAAGTAAATACACAAGCAATTTTCGATGCTGTATTAAGACAACAGTCATCATTAAGACAAGGTACTCATAAGGTTAAGACAAGAGCTGAAGTATCTGGTGGTGGTAAGAAGCCATTCAGACAAAAGGGTACTGGTAGAGCTAGACAAGGTTCTAGTAGAGCTGTTCAATACAGAGGTGGTGGTATCGCATTTGGTCCAACACCAAGATCTCATACATTCAAGTTAAATCGTAAGGTTAGAAGATTAGCATTAAGAAGTGCTTTAACTCTTAAGGCTACTAACAACAATTTAACAGTTGTACAAGATGTTAAGTTTGCTAATATCAAGACAAAAGATTTCAAGAATGTATTAAATGCATTTGGTTTTGATAGAAAAGTATTAGTAGTAGTTGATGTTAATGAAGATTTTAAAAATGCTTACTTAAGCTCAAGAAACTTCGGTAACGTAGTAATGGTTACAGTTGAAGGTTTAAATGTTTATGATCTTCAAAACGCTAACAAGCTAGTTATCACAACAGAAGCTGCTAAAAAGATTGGAGAGGTTTTAACAGATGAGTAATGCTAGAGATATCATCGTTCGTCCTCTTATAACTGAAAAGTCAATGAATGTTGGTGAAACAAACAACACAGTTGTATTCGAAGTTAAAAAAGGTGTGAACAAGATTCATATTAAGCAAGCTATTGAAGAAATTTTCAATGTTAAGGTTGCTTCAGTAAATGTTGTAAACTGCCCAACTAAGCAAAAGAGAATGGGTAGATATGGTCAGTATCATTTTGAAACTAACCAAGTTAAGAAGGCTTACGTAAAGCTTAAAGACGGTTATAAGATCGATATCTTAGCTGATAAGTAGTCAATTAAATTTAGCGGAAGAAAAATGCTATTTCCGGATAAAGTGCATTAGAGAGGAAAAATAAATCATGGCGATTAAAAAATATAAGCCAACTACTCCTGGTAGACGCGGTATGACTGGCCTTACATTTGATGAAGTAACTAAGAGCAAGCCTGAAAAGAGTTTAACAGTAAGCTTCAACAAATCTGGTGGTCGTAACAATACAGGAAGAATTACAACAAGACATATTGGTGGTGGTCATAAACAACTTTACCGTATCATCGATTTCAAGAGAAATAAGGATGGTATCAAGGGTGTTGTTAAGGCTATCGAATATGACCCAAATAGAAACTGCAATATCTGTTTAATCAGTTATGCAGATGGTGAAAAGAGATACATTCTAGCTCCTAAGGGCCTAGAAGTTGGTATGTCAATTATCTCAGGTGAAAAGGCAGATATCAAAGTTGGTAATGCTCTTGAAATGAGAAACATGCCAGAAGGTACAACTGTTCATAATATTGAACTTAAGCCTGGTAAGGGTGGCCAAATCGCAAGAGCTGCTGGTGCTAGCGCTCAAATCTTGGCTATCGAAGAAAAGTATGTAACACTACGTTTGACAAGTGGTGAAATGAGAAAAGTTCTAGGTAACTGTCGTGCTACAGTTGGTCAAGTTGGTAATGAAGATTACAGCTTAATTAACTTAGGTAAGGCTGGTAGAACTAGATGGATGGGTATTAAGCCTACAGTTAGAGGTTCTGCAATGAACCCTTGTGATCACCCTCACGGTGGTGGTGAAGGTAAGTGTCCAATCGGACGTAAGTCACCAATGACTCCTTGGGGTAAGAAGGCTATGGGTGTTAAGACTCGTAAGACTAAGAAGGCTTCAAACGATTTAATCGTAAGAAGAAGAAATGATAAATAGTAGAAAGGGGAGTAATTAATAATGTCTAGAAGTTTAAAAAAGGGTCCATTCTGTGATGAACACCTAATGAAAAAAGTAGAAGCATTAAATGCTGCTAATAAAAAAGAAGTTATTAAGACTTGGTCTCGTAGATCAACAATCTTCCCTAGCTTCGTAGAACATACATTCGCAGTACATAATGGTAAGGAACATGTTCCAGTATATGTAACTGAAGATATGGTTGGTCAAAAACTTGGTGAATTTGTTCCAACTAGAAAATTCGGTGGTCACGGAAGCGACGATAAAAAGGCTTAAGATAGGAGGAAAATATGGAAGTTAAGGCTACAGCTAAAACTATTAGACATCCTTCTCGTAAAGTAAGAATCGTCTTAGATCTTATCAAAGGTAAGGATGTTAACGAAGCTCTTGGTATTTTAGAGTTTACTCCAAACCATGCAGCTAAGGATGTTCAAAAAGTATTAAAGAGTGCAATTGCTAATGCAACTCACAATCATCAACAAGATGAATCAAAGTTATATGTTAAAGAGTGTTTCGCTAACGAAGGTGTTACTTTAAAGAGATGGATGCCTCGTGCTAAAGGTAGAGCAACACCAATTATGAAGAGAACAAGCCACATTACAGTGGTTGTCGATGAAAGATAAGGAGATCAGAGATGGGTCAAAAAGTTAGTCCAATTGGAATGAGAGTCGGCGTCATCAGAGATTGGGAATCAAGATGGTACGCTGAAAAAGAATATGGTAACTTACTTCAAGAAGATATTAAGATTCGTGAGTTAATCTTCGCTGAATGCAAAGATTGCTTAGTTTCAAGAGTTGAAATCGAAAGAAGCAAGAACCGTGTTAACCTTATCGTAAGAACTGCTCGTCCAGGTATGTTCATCGGCGGTGAAGGCGAAAAAATCGAAACACTAAAGAAAAAATTAGCAAAATTAACTGGTAATAAGGATATCAATATCAACATCGTTGAAGTTGGTAATCCAGATCTAGATGCTAGACTTGTAGCATTAAAGATCGTAAAGATGCTAGAAGAAAGACAATCTTTCCGTACAGCACAAAAGAAGGCTATCCAATCTACAATGAGAGCTGGTGCTAAGGGTATTAAGACAGCAGTATCAGGTAGATTAGGTGGTGCTGATATCGCAAGAACTGAAGGTTATTCTGAGGGTGTTGTACCTTTACATACATTACGTTCTGATATTGACTATGCTTGGGAAGAGGCTATGACTACTTATGGTAAGCTTGGTGTTAAGGTATGGATCTGTAGAGGTGAAGTACTTCCAGGTGAAATGGTTAAGGAACCAGAAAAGCCAAAAGGTAATCCAAATGGCCGTCCAAACAGAAGAAGAAACGACAGAAGAAACTTCAACAGAAACAACAATGCTAATACTGAAGTAAAGGCAGAAGCTCCTGTTGAAGCAAAGGAAGAAGTTAAGGAGGATGTCGCATAATGTTAATGCCTAAGAGAACAAAATACCGTCGTCCTCATAGATTGAGCTACGAAGGTAAGTCAAAAGCTGGTACTGAGATTGCTTATGGTGAGTATGGATTAGTCGCAATGACTGGTGCATACATCTCTAACAACCAAATCGAAGCAGCCAGAGTTGCTATGACTCGTTATATGAACAGAGGTGGTCAAGTTTGGATTAAGATTTTCCCACAACTTGCTATCACTAAGAAGCCTCTAGAAGTTCGTATGGGTTCTGGTAAAGGTGCTCCTGAAGGCTGGGTTGCAGTTGTTCAAAGGGGCAGAGTTATGTTTGAAATCGCTGGTGTAGATGAAGCTACAGCTCGTGAAGCATTCAGACTTGCAGCTAATAAGTTGCCTGTTAAGTGCAAATTCATTAAGAAGGGAGAGTAATTATGAACGTTAAAGAAGTTAGAGATATGTCAAATGAAGAATTACTAAAGTCTTTAGATGAATCTAAGAAAGAATTATTCGACCTAAGATTTGCTAAGGCTACTGGTAGTATTGAAAATCCTATGCGTATTAGAGAATTAAAGAAGTCTATCGCTAGAATTTTAACTGTATTAAAAGAAAGAGAAAGTAAATAAGGGGGCAGCTAATGGAAAGAAAGAATACAAAGCGTGTCTTACGTGGTGTTGTTTGTTCAGATAAGATGGACAAGACAATCGTTGTTGAGATCTCTGAGAAAAAGGCTCACCCACTTTATGGCAAGCAAACTAAATTTTCTCGTAAATTTAAGGCTCATGATGAAAACAATGAAGCTAAGGTTGGCGATACTGTAGAAATCATCGAGACTAGAAAGTTAAGCCGTGACAAACATTTCCGTTTATTGAGAATTGTTGAAAAGGCTGTAATTCTATAGGAGGTTATTATGATACATAATGAATCAAGATTAAAAGTAGCTGATAACACAGGTGCTAAAGAATTACTAGTAATCAGATGTCTAGGTGGTTCTAACAGAAAGACAAGTAACATCGGTGATGTTGTTGTATGTTCTGTTAAGGAAGCTGCTCCAGGCGGTTCTGCTAAGAAGGGCCAAGTTGTAAAAGCTGTTATCGTAAGAACTAAGTATGGTATCAGCAGAGAAAACGGTTCTTATATTAAGTTTGATGATAACGCTGCAGTTATTATCAAGGACGATAAAACGCCAGTAGGCACTCGTATCTTCGGGCCTGTGGCAAGAGAACTTCGTGATAGAGACTTTATGAAAATTATCTCTCTAGCACCAGAAGTATTATAGGAGGATCTGAATTTATGAAAATTAAAAAAGGTGATAAAGTTCAGGTTATTGCTGGTCAAGATAAGGGTACTGTAGGTGAGGTTAAAGCTGCTTTCCCTAAGACAAATAAAATTATTGTTGAAGGCGTAAACGTAAGAAAGAAACATGAAAAGCCAAACCAAATCAATCCTGATGGCGGTATCGTTGATAAGGAAATGCCTATCGATGCTAGTAATGTAAAGCTAGATGAAGGTAAGAAGGCTAAGAAGAAAGCTAAGGGAGGTAAGAAGTAATGAATCGTTTAAAAGAGAGATACATTAGTGAAATTAAGCCTGAATTAGCTAAGAAGCACAACTACACTTCTGCTATGCAAATTCCTGCACTTGAAAAGATTGTTATCAACTTAGGTGTTGGTGAAGCTGTTGCTAATCCTAAGGCATTAGATGAAGCTGTTGCAGATTTAACTGCTATCTCTGGTCAAAAAGTTGTTGTTACTAAGGCTAAGAAGTCAATCGCAAACTTCAAATTAAGAGAAGGTATGCCAATTGGCTGTAAGGTAACTCTTCGTGGTGAAAAGATGTATGAATTCATGGACAAGTTAGTTTCAATCGTACTTCCACGTGTAAGAGACTTCCATGGCGTTAGCAAGACTGCTTTTGATGGTAGAGGTAACTATACTCTTGGCGTTAAGGAACAAATCATCTTCCCTGAAATCCAATATGATAAGGTAAATAAGGTAAGAGGTATGGATATTGTTATCGTAACTACAGCTAAGACAAATGAGGAAGCTAAGGATTTATTAACTGCACTTGGCATGCCTTTTGAAAAGTAAGGAGGGAACTATGGCTAAGACATCAATGAAAGTTAAAGCACATCGTCCTGCTAAGTTCTCTACTAGAGCTTACACAAGATGTGAAAGATGTGGTCGTCCACATTCAGTATTAAGAAAATACAAATTATGTCGTATCTGCTTTAGAGAATTGGCTTACAAGGGCCAAATCCCTGGAGTTAAGAAGGCAAGCTGGTAAAGGAGGAAGCAAACATGATGAATATGACAGATCCAATTGCGGATATGCTTACTAGAATCAGAAACGGTTTAGGTGCTGGTAAAGATACAGTAGTTATTCCTGCTAGTAAGATGAAGGTTGAAATTGCTAAGATCCTTAAGGCTGAAGGTTACATCAACAACTATAAGGTTGAAGGTGAAGCTGCTAAAGATAAGACAATTTCAATTGAATTAAAGTATGGACCAGATGGCCAAAAGGTTATCTCTGGTTTAAAGAGAATTTCTAAACCTGGTTTAAAGGTTTATGCAAAGGCTGATGCACTTCCTAGAGTATTAAATGGTTTAGGTATTGCAATCATCTCAACTTCAAAAGGCTTAATGGCTGACCGTGATGCTAGAAAAGCTGGTCTTGGCGGTGAAGTTGTTGCCTACGTTTGGTAATAAAGAGGAGAAATAAATGTCACGTATCGGTAATAAAACGATTACCATTCCAGCAGGTGTTGAAATCACAGTATCAGCTGGCAATGAGGTGACTGTAAAGGGTCCTAAGGGCACTTTAACACGTCAATTTAGTCCATTAATCACTATCAATGTTGAAAACAATGAAGTAAAGTGTGTAAGAGCTAATGAAGAAAAGCATACAAAGCAACTTCATGGTACTACTCGTGCACTAATCCAAAACATGATTACTGGTGTTCATGATGGTTATGTTAAGACACTATTAATCGAAGGTATTGGTTTCCGTGCTGCTATAAAGGGTACTACATTAACTCTAAACATTGGTTACTCTCATGAAATCAACTATGAAGTTGAAGAAGGCGTAACTGTTCAATGTAGCGATCCAACAACTATCGTTGTTTCTGGTATTGATAAACAAAGAGTTGGTGAAGTTGCTGCAGAAATTAGAGCTTACCGTAAGCCAGAACCTTATAAGGGTAAGGGTATTCGTTACAAGGATGAACACATTCTTCGTAAGGAAGGTAAGGTTGCTGCATAGTAGGAAAGGAGTAATGTATGATTAATAAAGGATCAAAAAATTTAAGCCGTCTAAGAAGACATGCGCGTTTAAGAACTAAAGTTAGTGGTACAGCTTCTTGTCCTAGATTGAGCGTATTCCGTTCAAATAAGCACATCAGCTGTCAACTAATTGATGATGAAAAGGGTGTAACAATCGCTTCTTCTTCATCAATCACATTAAAGCTTGAAAACGGTGGCAATATCGAAGCTGCAAAGGCTGTTGGTACTGATATCGCTAATAAGGCTTTAGCATTAAATATTGAAACTGTAGTATTCGACCGCGGTGGTTACAACTACCATGGTAGAATTATGGCCGTTGCCGATGCCGCTAGAGAAGCAGGATTAAAGTTCTAGGAGATGAATATGAGCGAAAAAGATAATCGTAAACAAAGAAGAAACTTCCGTCCAAGAGAAGAAAAAGAATTCGATGAGCGTGTAGTTAAAATCAATCGTGTATCTAAGACTGTAAAAGGTGGTCGTCGTATGCGTTTCTCTGCTCTAGTTGTTATCGGTGATAAGAAGGGTAGAGTTGGCTATGGTATGGGTAAGGCAAACGAAGTACCAGATGCTATCAGAAAAGCTACAGAAGCAGCTAAGAAGAACGTAATTAGAGTTCCTCTTGTAAACAACTATAGAACAATCACACACCCAATCGTTGGTGAATATGGTGCTGGTGAAGTACTATTAAAGCCAGCTAGTGAAGGTACAGGTATCATTGCTGGTGGTGCAGTTCGTGACGTTCTAGAATTATTAGGTTGTCAAGACGTTATTACTAAGTGTACAGGTTCAAGAACTTCAATCAACATGGTTCATGCAACTTTCGATGCATTGAAGAACTTAAAGACTGTAGACCAAGTAGCTAAGTTACGTGGTAAAAAGGTTGAAGAAATCAGATAAGGGGGCACATAAATGAATTTACATGAAATGAAATACAATGACGGTGCTCGTAGAGATGTTAAACGTCTAGGTAGAGGTCCAGCTAGTGGTCAAGGTAAGACTTCTGGTAAGGGTCATAAGGGTCAAAACGCTAGATCTGGTGGCGGTGTTGCTATCGGTTTCGAAGGTGGCCAAACTCCTTTCTATAAGAGAATGCCAAAAAGAGGCTTCACAAACTTCACAAGACTTGAATATGCAATTGTAAATCTTGATGCTTTAGAAAAGTTTGAAGATGGTGCAGTTGTAACTCCTGAAGTTTTAAAAGAAGCTGGCATCGTTAAGAAGGAATACAATGGTGTTAAGGTATTAGGTAATGGTACTTTAACAAAGAAACTTACTGTTAAGTGCGACAAGGTTTCAGCAAGCGCTAAAGCAGCTATTGAAAAGGCGGGCGGAACAGTAGAGGCTAAGTAATATGATTAGTGTTTTCAAAGATTTCCTAAAAAATAAAGATATTAGGAAAAAGATACTATTCACATTAGCAATTTTATTTATCTATAGACTTGGTTCAGCAATTCCTGCACCAGGTATAAATGATTCAATCATTTCTTTAAGTGCTAACTCATTATTAAATATGATGTCGCTACTTGGTGGTGGATCTATTGAGCAGATGTCAATCTTCTCACTAGGTGTAGGTCCATATATCACAGCTAGTATCATCATTCAGCTATTGAGTATGGATATCATTCCAGCACTTACTGAAATGGCAAAATCTGGTAAAAAAGGCAGACAACAAATGGATATCATTACTAGATATCTAGGCGTTGTCTTAGGCCTTGTCCAAGGTTACTTCATCGTTCAATTATTGTCTACACAATATAAGATGGTAGATAACCCTGGCTTTATGTCTTATGCTTATATCTCTGTTATTTTCACAGCTGGTTCAATGTTCCTATTGTGGTTAGCTGATCAAATAACAACAAAGGGTATTGGCAATGGTGTTTCAGTAATTATCTTTGCAGGTATTGTTGCTGATATGCCTAATAACTTTAAACTTGTCTATAACACATTTATAGGTGAGAATGCTACAAGCAAACTAGGATGGCCTGGATTTTTGATCTACTGTCTAATGTTTGTTGCAATTATTGTACTTGTAGTGGTTATGCAGATGGCTGAAAGAAGAATTCCGATTCAACAATCTACATCTCAAAGATTGAATAAGACAAAAGGTGATTTAAATCATTTACCACTAAAGATAAATTCTGCAAGCGTTATCCCAGTAATCTTTGCTGGTGCTCTAATTCAAGGCCCACAAATTATTGCGAGCTGGGTAAACACAAATGCATACAATTTCTTAAGTAAGTTATGTGACTTCACAAATCCTTGGTTCTTGTTATTCTATGCAATCTTGATTATCTTATTTACATTCTTCTACACAAATCTTACAGTTGATCCTGAAAAGATGGCAGAAGATTTAGGTAAACAAGGTCAATATATTCCAGGTATTAGACCTGGTAGCGAAACTAAACAATATGTTTCAAATGTATTAAACAGAATTACTTGCCTTGGTGCATTATTATTAACATTTATCGCATTATTACCATATGTAGTTAGTGCATTAACCGGTTTATCACAAAGAGCCGCTCTTGGTGGTACTGGTATCATTATCGTAGTTGGTGTTGCGATGGATACAATCAAGGAATTAAAGGGTCAACTTACTACTAAACAATATAAAGGGTTTGTAGGTAGATAGAATGAATCTTCTAATCATTGGTGCTCCTGGTACTGGTAAGGGTACAATGTCTAATCTTATTATTAAAGATTATGAAGTTGCACACGTATCAACTGGGGACATGTTAAGAGCAGCTATTAGTGCCCAAACTGAAGTTGGACTATTGGCTAAAAGCTATATGGATAAAGGTCAACTTGTTCCAGACGAGACTATTCATAATGTTATTACTGAATATTTCGATAATAACAAATCAAAGAGTGGTTTCTTGTTTGATGGTTATCCTCGTACTGTTAAACAAGCTGAAGATTTTGATGGAATATTAAAGTCTGAAGGCATGATTCTTGATAAAGTAATTTGTCTAAGCTTAGACGATGAAGTGCTTAAGAATAGAATTACAGGTAGAAGGGTATGTCCTGATTGTAAGGAAATTTATCATATTACTAATAAGCCTTCAAAGGTTGAGGGTACTTGTGATAAATGTGGTGGTAAGCTTGTTCAAAGAAGTGATGATACACTTGAAGCACTAGAAAAAAGACTAGTAGCTTACTATGAACAAACTAGACCAGTTGTTGATTATTATGAAGCAAAAAATTTAGTATCTTATATTAACGCTGATCAGGAAACTGAAAAGGTTTATGAAGATATTAAGAAGGTTTTAGAGGCTATCTAATGATTACTTTAAAATCAAAAAGAGAAATCGAATTAATGGACAAGGCTGGCACAATCGTCGCCCTTGTCCATAAAAAATTAAGAGAAGTCATTGTTCCTGGTATCTCAACTGCTCAAATTGATAAAATTTGTGAAGAAGTAATCAGAGAAAATGGCGGAACACCATCTTTTAAGGGATTATATGATTTTCCTGGTGCCGTTTGTACCTCAGTTAATGATATACTAGTACATGGCATCCCAAGTCACAGTGTGATTTTAAAGGATGGCGATATTATTACAGTAGATGTTGGAGCCTGTTACAAAGGCTACCATGGTGATAGTGCTTGGACATATCCTGTTGGAAATGTAAAAGAAAGTACACTTGAACTATTAAAAGTTACTGAAGAAGCACTATACAAAGGTTTAGAAATGGCAAAACCTGGTAATCGTGTTGGTGATATATCTAATGCTATTCAAACATATGTTGAAGAACATGGATATTCAACTCCAATCGAGTATACAGGACATGGCGTTGGTAAGAAAGTTCATGAGGATCCATACGTTCCAAATGTTGGTAAACCTCATACATTAGAACTATTAAAACCAGGCATGTGTATTGCGATTGAACCAATGGTATTTGAGGGAAAGCCTCATTGTGTTACACTAGATGATGGTTGGGCTGTAGTAAATAAAGAGCGTTCTATGAGTGCTCATTATGAACACACTATTGCAATCACTAGTGATGGCTACAAGATCTTGACAAAGGAGGACTAAGTTAATGGCGAAGCAAGATGTTATTGAAATTGATGGAATTGTAACTGATACTTTACCTAATGCTCAGTTCAAGGTGAAACTCGAGAACGGTCACGAAATCCTGGCTCACGTTTCTGGTAAAATCCGCATGCATTACATCCGCATTTTACCGGGTGATAGAGTAACCGTTGAAATTTCACCTTACGATTTAACACGTGGGCGTATTACATTTAGACATAAGTAGTCTAGGAGGGAAAAAAGATGAAAGTAAGACCATCTGTAAAACCTATTTGCGACAAGTGCCGTGTAATTAAGCGCAAGGGTCGCGTAATGGTAATTTGTGAAAACCCTAAACACAAACAAAGACAAGGTTAATTGAGAAGGGAGAAAATTTTATGGCTCGTATTGCTGGTGTAGATATTCCTAATGATAAGCGCGTAGTTGTATCATTAACATATATCTATGGTGTTGGTTTACCAACTGCACAAAAAGTATTAGCTGAAAATGGTATCAGTGAAGACATCCGTGTTAAGGATTTAACTGATGAACAATTAAATGCTATTCGTAAAACTTTAGATAGCTACAAATTAGAAGGAGATCTTAGAAGAGAAACTCAACTTGAAATCAAGAGATTGATGGAGGTTGCTTGTTACCGTGGAATGAGACACAGAAAAGGTCTTCCTGTAAGAGGTCAAAGAACTAAGACTAATGCTCGTACACGTAAGGGACCTCGTCGTACAGTAGCTAACAAGAAGAAGTAGGAGGTAAATCATGGCACAAAAAACAGTTCGTAAGAAACGTGTAAAGAAGAATATTGCGACAGGTGTTGCACATGTTCATTCTACATTTAATAACACAATCGTAACTATTACTGATGAAGCTGGTAACGTTGTATCTTGGTCTAGTGCTGGTGCTCTTGGTTATAAGGGCTCTCGTAAGTCAACTCCATATGCTGCTCAAATGGTATCTGAAGCAGCTGGTAAGAGTGCTATGGATCATGGTATGAGAAAAGTTGAAGTAGAAGTAAAGGGACCAGGTCCAGGTAGAGAAGCTGCTGTTAGAGCTTTAGCTACTGCAGGTCTACAAATTACTGCTATTAGTGACGTTACACCAGTTCCACATAATGGTTGTCGTCCACCAAAGAAACCTAGAGGTTAATATAAGGAGGTAACATATGCAAAAATTTGAACGTCCTAAATATAAAATTTCTGAATATGTTGAAGACCAACATTATGGAAAGTTTGTAATCTCACCTTTAGAAAGAGGCTTTGGTACAACTATCGGTAATGCTTTAAGAAGAGTAATGCTTTCTTCATTACCTGGTGGTGCAGTATTCTCAATCAAGATTGATGGTGTTTATCATGAATTTTCATCAATTAAGGGTGTTAGAGAAGACGTTACAATGATGATTCTTAATATCAAGTCTTTAATTCTTGATATTATGGATGATGATGTTTACACTTTAAGAATCAATGCTAAAGGACCTTGCACTGTAACTGGTAAGGATATTATCGTTCCAGGTGGTGTAGAAGTTCTTAATCCTGATTTAGAAATCGCACATCTTGAAGAAGGTGGCGTTCTTGATATGGAACTTGTTTGTAGAAATGGTAGAGGCTATGTTTCTGCTGATGAAAACAAGAGATTATATCAAGGAAGCTCTCAAGGTGTAGGTACTATTTATACTGATGCTATTTATACACCAGTAGTTAAGGCTAACTATGAGGTAGAACCAACTCGTGTTGGACAAAGTGCTAAATATGATGAGCTAACTGTAGAAGTTTGGACTGATGGTTCAATCGATCCTAAGGAAGCAATCGCACTTTCTTCAAAGATTCTAATTTCTCATTTAGAGCTATTAACAGAAGTTGACCAAAAGGTAAAAGATTCTGAATCAGTAATGGCTGAAAAAGCTCATGAAAACAATTCAAAGACTGTAAATATGTCTATTGAAGATTTAGATCTAACAGTTAGATCATATAACTGTTTAAAGAGAGCTGGCATTTCTACTGTTGATGAGTTAACTCAAAAGACAGAGGATGAAATGGCTCATGTTAGAAATTTAGGTAAGAAGTCTTTAAAAGAAGTTAAGGAAAAATTAACTGATCTTGGCCTACATTTCAAACATTATGAGTAAGGAGAAGAAGTATTATGCATAATCGTAAATTAGGCCGCACTAGCGATCATCGTAAGGCATTGCTTAGAAATATGGCATCTCAACTTATCATCAACGGTAAGATTGAAACTACTGAAGGTAAAGCTATGGAACTTAGAAGTTATGTTGATTCAGTAATCACAACTGCTAAGAAGAATGACTTAGCTGCTAGAAGACAAGCTATCAATGAACTAAGCAACATTAAGACTAAAGATGGCAAGACTGCTGTTCAAGTTTTATTCGATGAAGTTGCTGTTAAGTATGCAGATAGAAAAGGTGGTTATACTCGCGTAACTAAGACATACATTAGACGTGGTGATAATGCTCCTATGGCAACTGTAGAATTAGTTTAATTTAAAATTTTAAAAGCTCTCGAATAATTGAGGGCTTTTTCTTTACTCAAAATGATATACTTTCTATAGTTGTTGGAGGTTTTATAATGAATATAATTGATCGTTTTGTAGAGTATGTAAAAATTCCTACTATGTCTGATCCAAATAGTGATACATACCCAAGCAGTTCTAAACAACTTGTTTTAGCTAAACTTTTAAAAGAACAATTAGCTAATCTAGTTGATAAAGTTGAATTAACAGATACAGGAATAGTATATGGTTTTCTAAAAGCCAATTATGAAAGTAATGAGACTATAGGCTTAATTGCTCATATGGATACATCACCAGATATGAGTGATGAGAACGTTAACCCAAGAGTAATCAATAACTATGATGGAACAGTAATCAAATTAAATGAAAATATCACAATGAACCCAAAAGATTTCCCATGTTTATTAAATGATATTGGCGCTGATATTATGGTTACTGATGGTACGACTTTATTAGGTGGTGATGACAAAGCAGGCGTTGCGATTATCATGGATGTTTTAGAAAGACTAAAAGAAAACCCTGAAATTAAACATAAAAACTTAGCCATTGCGTTCACACCTGATGAGGAAATTGGCAAAGGCTGTGATAATTTTGATGTTAAATGCTTCAATGCTGACTATGCATATACTATTGATGGTGGTGATGCAAGTGATATTGAATATGAAAACTTCAATGCTGCTAGTGCAAAAGTAACTATTAATGGTCTATCAATTCACCCAGGTAGTGCAAAGAATAAGATGCTAAATTCTATTCTAATCGCAATGGAATTCCAAAGTTTATTACCAGCAAATGAAAACCCAATGTACACTGAAGGTTACGAAGGCTTCAATCATTTGTGTGATATCAATGGTGATTGTGAAAAAACTGTAATGGAATATATTATTAGAAATCATGATAAAGCATTGCTTGAGAAACAAAAGAAGGATTTTATCAATGCATGTAACTTTATCAATAGTAAATATAAAGATAATACATGTATCCTTGAAATCAAAGATTCTTATCAAAATATGAAAGAATTCATTAAAGATAGAATGGATATTGTAGATAATGTTAAAAAGATTATGACAGAGATGGGGTTAAAAGCTACAAGTACCCCTATTAGAGGTGGAACTGACGGTGCGGTTCTTACTTATAAAGGCTTGCCATGCCCAAATCTAGGAACAGGCGACCGCAATTGTCACGGTAAGTTTGAATATGTAAATTTAAATGAAATGAAATTAATGTCTGATTTAGTTTTAAAAATAGTTGAATAAAATTTATCGAGAAGATGACTTAAATACCATCTTCTTTTTAAGTTATCCACTTTTCCACGTTGATAATGGGAATAAAATGGAAATAATTTGGGAATAATTATCGATTTAGGTAGGGTAAGATAAAGACATGTATAAGTCTATTAAATATCGTATTTATCCAAATAAGAAACAATTAGAGATTATTAGTCAAACATTTGGTTGTTGCAGAAAAATATGGAATCTTATTCTAGAAGACAAGATTAAATCTTATGAAACAAATCAAACATTTAGTAGTAAGTTGCTTAGTGATTTTGTAAAAGAATATGCTTATCTAAATGATGTTGATTATTCGGCTTTATATAATACTCAAAAGAATCTTTTGACACTTATTAAAACAGATTTTAAGAAAAAAGGATTTCCAAAGTTTAAATCATTTAATTATGGGAGAAAATCTTATACTACGAATAATTCTAATAACAGAATAGAACTGAAAGATAAGTACATAACGCTTCCTATCGTTGGGGATGTAAAAAGCAAGATACATACACTTCCTAGAGAAGATGCTGTAATTCGATTTGCAACAATATCTAAAGATTCCGATGGAAGATATTATTGCGCAGTGACGTTTAAATGCACATTTGAGCCACTAAAGCAGATTATCGATACAAATAATGCAATCGGTCTAGATTATTGCTCAAACGGCTTGTATGTTGACGATAAAGGCAATATAGGTACTAACCACAAATATTTTAAAGAATCTGAAAAGAAGTTAGCTAAGCTACAAAAAAGATTAGCTAAAAAACAAGGCGCTAAGAAAGGAGAAACGAAATCTAATAACTATTTAAAACAGTTACAAAAAGTTAATAAAGTGTATAGACATATTAAAAATCAACGAAATGATAATTTGCACAAAATATCTAATGAGATAACCAATCATTATGATGTAGTATGTGTAGAAGATTTAAATATGGTATCGATGTCACAAAGACCAAAACTAGGAAAATCAACAATGGACAATGGATACGGATATTTTATTAGATATTTAGAATATAAGTTAAATAATAGAGGCAAGAAATTGATAAAAATAGGCAAATACTTTCCATCTTCTCAAATATGTAGTAATTGTGGAAAGTTAAATTCTAAGATTAGAGATCTAAATATAAGAGATTGGGAATGTCCAGTTTGCGGTGCAAAACTAAATAGAGACATCAATGCAGCTATTAACATTAAGAATGAAGGATTAAGATTGTTAAGTCTTAAATAAAATTAAAAATTA
>ERZ1034992.221-NODE-221-length-35731-cov-84.089332_pt1 | contig 35731 bp, 54 predicted proteins | sample MGYA00520695_ERZ1034992 | MGnify/ENA primary metagenome ERZ1034992 (study PRJEB33766, sample SAMN09781778) | gut metagenome | biome: gut microbiome | host: Homo sapiens | place: Madagascar | study: EMG produced TPA metagenomics assembly of the PRJNA485056 data...
TCTGCGGCGGCACGCTCTGCGGCGGCACGCTCTGCGGCGGCACGCTCCGAAACTAAAAAGCCACCGCCGTAAATTGCGGGTTCACTCTGGTTTTCAAGCTTTCGCACAAAATAAGCTTCTCCCGACTTTATTTTTAACGCTTGACCCCTTTTCGCTAACTTGTATATTGCGGGAGTAATCAGTTCTTTGGGGTAATCCTTTTTCTTCGTTTGCTTCGTTTCTATTTTGTTGGTTTCTTCTATTTTTTCTATTAGCTCAGGCGCAATTTCTATTTTATTTTCGCCTAAGTTGGTGACAAAACCTGTTAAAATTCCCGCTCCGTTTTCGTAGGTTATATTTGTACCCGTCACATATTTTGCCCGACCTGAGTAGGTGCTGAACAACGTTAGCCCTGGGGCAAAAAGGAAAAAGTCTATTCCGTTTTGCGTATAAAATCCACAAATTTTACTGATAATCGAAAATGGCGGGTTGTCAATAACAACCGCGCCATCATAGTTTTCATTTTCATAATCGCCGCCCGGATAAAATGGGCGAACTATTTTTTTGCCGCTCAAATTATATCTATTTACAGCCCATTCTTTTACGACCTCATACACAGGCTCTGGAGTATAGCAGTCGTCCGCTGTCTTTTTGGGCACAAATTTTTCGCAAAATTCGTCGTATTCCTCCGAGTCTTCGAGTTCAGTTTCTCCCCAAAAATGAGAGCTGCCGCCTTTTCGCTCTGTTTCGTGGTTTTCCCACTCAAATCCGAACTCTCCCATGTCCAAATCTGTTATGTTGGCGAGCTCGATTTGCAGCATATTAAGGTCAAAGCCGGTGTTAAGAGTAAGCTGGTTATGAACCAAAATGTACGCTCTCTTTTGCTCGTCGCTCAAATCGTGCAGCCGGATAGCTTCGACTTCCTTCCAGCCGAGCTCTTTTACTGCAAGCAGCCTGCCGTGTCCCTCGATGACCATGTTGTCTTCGTCAATGGCGATCGGATCGTTAAAGCCAAACTCTTCTATCGACTTTTTTATTTGCTCGATTTGTTCCGGTGTGTGAATTTTGGCGTTGTTGCCGTATGGTCGGAGGGCATCTACCGGCACAGTTTCCACCCGTAGCTTTGGATTTTTTGCTTTCATTTTATTTTTACCTCTTTTCGTCTTATCCTGTGCGCGATTAGTTTTTTTCCAAAAAACATTACGCGCGACTTGCAGAGTTTTTTTGTCGGGGGCGCCTCGGTGCTTTTGAGTGCCCGGCGGCGCGCGAGATGGGGGGAGTCAGCCGTCGAGGAAAATAATTTCGCCGTCGGCATCGAAGCGATAGCGTCCGCCCGCTCCGGTGTGAAACGTTTCGCCGTCTTTCTCTTTGTTGTGGCAGGTCTGGCACTCGTACCGGAAGTTCGCAGGGTTGAGTGCGACGTCCGGATCGTTGCAGTTGTCATCGTTGAGCCACACTTTGTGGTGTACAATCTTGCCAAGCTCGCAGTGGCAGACCTCACACATTCCGCCGTCCAGTGCTTTGCGGTACGCTTTATAAGCTTCGCGTGCCCGCCGCCACGGCATTGATGAGTAAAATTGCTTTTGTGTCATAGCATAAACCGTGTCATGCTCATTTAATGTACTATGAAGTTTGTACTGCGGATTCTGCATAACGACAGAAGTACCGTTGCCAGATACTCTTTCGAAAGAAATTTGCTCGTCAGTGAGCGGCACAAGTAAATTATTGTCGTTTATATGGCGAGATAATACAAACCCTGATTTTTCTCCATTTGAAATCGTCTTTATAAGAACGTTCTCAGAAACCGATAGGGCAGCTAGTTTTCCTACGCCTTTACGCCCCATTTTCTTCCGTTTCATAGGGGTTAGAGATTCGGCATCGGTGTTTCTAGAAACCGCGGCAACATTAAGGTATTTCTGGATATCGCCGTCAGCATATGACATTCCTTTGCCGTCATCTTCAACGGTAATATCATCCTTGTTAGCAATGATATATACATTGTGGGCATCTGCATCGTAAGCATTAGCAATTAATTCAGCTAGCACATAATAAATGTTTGTATACAGGCTTGGACCTAATAATTCCAAAATACGGGGATCAATATTAAGTTTGTATTCTTTCTCTTTCATTTGCAATCGTCGCTTTCTTTTGTCTCTTTTTAGGTAAACTTCTAATTATACTTTCTCCAATCACTTCGCCCAAACGAGGCGGAACAGCATTTCCTATATGGCGTGCTATTTTCCTTATCGGAACTTCAACATTGCTAGGCGAAAATTGATAATCAGGAGGAAAAGACTGTAAAATAGCGCCTTCCCGTAAAGTAATCGCCCTGTCCTGTTCTGGATGTCCAAAACGTCCGGTTCCATAACCGATAAATTGTGTGGTGATAGTAGGAGACAAATCATCCCACTTCATTCTACCATATACTGATGCATAAGTTTTTCCGCCTTCTTTTTTATGGCAGTTTAATACTAAACGTTCAGGCCAATCACGCCATGTACCGCCGGGAACGGAATGTTGTATTCGTTCCAAATTGATAGGAGAGAGTGCTGGCGAAATATGAAGCCTATCGTTTTCATTTGCCTCTCCAGCGGAAATTCTCGGTAAGCTACCAATAGCGTCTCTAACTGTCAGATGTTTTTGATGTGTTGCATCAATAAGTTTTATTTCTTTGCGACGCGACGCAAGCAAAATCAACCTTTTTCTCCGTTGCGGTACGCCATAATTTGCGACATTTACAACTTGATAATTTACAATATAATTCAAGCCTTCTAACGTGGAAACAAAATCTTTAAAAACTTTTTCTTTTTCTAATTCTGGCACATTCTCCATTGATACTATGTGGGGACGAGTTTCTTCCACCAACCGCCCAAATTGGTATAGTAATTTCCAGTCTTTATGTTTAGAACGGTTTTGCTTATCTTTTTGATGGCTTGAAAAAGGTTGACATGGCGCACATCCGACGAGTATTTTAACGTCAGCGCCTCGCAAAAGGGCGCGTATTTCTTTTCCTGTGACATCTTCAACGCTTTTATGAATAAATGTGCAGTTGTTGTTGTGAGTATAAGCGTATTCGCAAGAATCATCAATATCAATTCCTGCTACAACTGGAATTCCCGCTTTTTGCAAACCATAGGTAAGCCCGCCTACGCCGCAAAATAAATCAACAGCTTTAATTGTCATCGTTGTGTCCTTTCAGAAGAACGACTCAATATTGACTGAATTTTTTCGACTAATATAGTTTCGTTTCTCTTTTTTAATTCGCATTCCCAAATACGCAGAACTTTCCATCCGCGTGCCTCAAACATGGCAGTCACATCTTTATCGTGCTTCATATTACGTTCGCATTTCTTTTGCCAGTATTCCTTATTTTCTGCCGGGCGTGTATTTCGGCAATCATGACCATGCCAAAAGCAACCGTCTACGAATACTGCAACTTTTTCTTTTAGAAACACAAAATCGGGATGTCCTTTGACCGGATAATTGCGCTTCCATCCAGTAATACCATTCTGTTTAAATATGTCTATCAATCGCAGTTCTGTTGATTTGTTCTTTTTTGATTTAACTTTTCGCATGATTTCAGAGCGTTTTTCATTATTAAAAATATCCGCCATGATAAATCATCTTGCCTCAAACTCAATGCGAAGGCTCGGATCAGTTTCAGCCTCAAGAACAATTTCGTTATAACGACCAATAATATCTGAAAGCGTAGAATTTCTCTTGCTTTCATCAAAAAGGCTATCGTACTCCGTACAACAAAAAGCGCCTCCGTTTGCCGCGGAAGCGCTTTCTGCCGAAAATATTTTGAAAGGAGCGAAAAACCATGAGATTTACTGTCTTTATCTTATCAGCTTTTGTCAATAAATTTCAAGCTTATTTTCCTCAATTTTTCCGCAGTTTTGCAAAACCCGCTCCGTGACTATATCTGATAGCTCCGCTATAAACGCCGCTGTCACGGCATTGCAAAGTCCTATGCTCGCAAGCATTGCGGCAAGCGCCGCTGCCGCATACACCAGCATACCGCTCTGGAGGTATGTGAGCGTTAGCTCTACTGCGACCGCTAAGGATAAAGTGGTGAGCAGCAGAAGCATTGCTGTACATAATCGCTTAATGTATCGTATCATCTCACACACCGCCCTCTTTGCACTCAAACTCAATTGTGCCCTTGCCTATGTAGCTGCAGTACGCTCTCTCAAGTCGCGCGCCCGGGCTTGTCCGCCATCCCGGCAGGAAGGCGACCAAGTCCGCCGCATCTATCATTGCAAAGCATATGCGCATATAATCCGCGGCGCTCATGCCCTCCGGCAGAGTCGCCGGGTTAAGCACAATGTATTTCTTGCTGTATACCCGCTCCGCTAAGTCAAACATTTCATGATATTTTTTGTTGCCGGTGATCTTGCCTGCAATATATACTTTCATTTTCCGTTGCCCTCCTTGTCCGTCAGTGCCGACACGATAAATCCTCCAAGGACAAATCCAAGCCCGAACGCTATTAAATATCCCATTTTTCTGCCTCCCATTTTTCAAGGTCTATGCCTGCCTCTTTTAGTTTTCTGCTGCAAAGCCACGCTTCATCATCCTCGCCCATACTGTAGTACTCTATAAGGCGATTGAGTTGCCGTCCGAACTCGTCAAAATACTTGCGCAGGCGCTTTTCGCCAAAGCCGAAGGTCTCCCGCAGCACCCACAGGACAATGGCATCTATCTCTTTCGCGTGTCTGCGGTCATGCTCCGCAAGCTGCCTTTTTATCTCGTTGTGCATGGCCTTTCTTTCGGCAGCGGTCAAGCCGCCGTTACAGGCTCTCGCTCTCATGATGTAACTCCTCCTCTACGGCTTTTTTGAGCGCGCAGGTCTGGTCATGTAGCCAGCGCCATGTGGCCTTATCGCACTCACGCACTACGTCCTTTCCGTGCCCGGTCTCCGCCGCTTGCATGCACCGGTCTGTACTACCGTATCGGCACAAATTGCATGTCTCGTCGAAGATGTCCATGCTGCCGCCCTCGGCGACGTTCCAAAAGGCAAGTATGCCTTTGTCATCAAGTGATCTTATATACTCAAGATTTGTCATATGTACCTCCTTGGTGGTTCTGCAAACTTTTTACCTGTCTGTATTTCCTCTACGCATATCTTTATGCACTCGTACTGGTCTTTGCACTTTGCGCAAGCCCCACTCCGGTCGCACATCGTCTCGCCGCGGTGCTCGCACCGGGCACAAAAAGCGTCCAGCTCTGCTTTTGATTGCATGTTGTGTCCTCCTTACCAAAAAATCAATTTTGCAAGCCGCGAAAGCGCGGCGTTGCTCCGCTTATAAGCCTCGGTCTTGGCGATGTGGTAGCTGTCCATAATGGTCTGTATGCCGTCCCGCTCCTCGCAGTCAATCCAGCGCAGATATATCATGTCTCGTTCCTCGTCCGTAAGGCGCGCAAGGCAGGGCGACAACTCGTCAAAATATTCCTCCGCCATCCGTGCGCCCTTTTCAAGCACGGTCTTTTCGTCGATTGCCGCGCACCAGTGCTCTTGGATTTTCGGAGCACCGCCTTGTACCGGGTCGCTGCCAAAGCTTCCGCCGACCTTGTACAGGCGCTCATCTATCTGGTGAAGCTTCTCCTTGCCGGTGCTTTTTTTCCACTCCGCGTCGCGGTAGTCCCGCAGTATGGCGATAGTGGTGCGCTCTCTGTCAATGTACTCCGTAAGCATTGCTACTCATCTCCTCTCATAAGATTACGGTCGTGCCGCTCAAGCACGCTTTTAGTTATCGCCTCCGCAAGCTCCTGCTTGGTAAGCCGCGCGGGGTTGGTGCGGATAGGGCAGCCCGCACAGCGCGAGCTTGGCAAACGCTTACAACTTATGTTATCGTCATATGGGCAAGTGTAAAATTTATAATCCATCTATTCCTCCTGTCCGTCCGGCTCATCCCACAGATAGTTGCAGCCGAACTCTCGGCGGAAATCCGCCACTGTCCAGCCCTGCTCGCGCATGGCTTTTCGCTGACCGTACTTGTGCAGCTTGTCCATGGTCGTGCGGCAGCTATGCACCGCCTCCGCGCCGAAAATGTGGCACTTATAATGGCACAGCTTTACGGTGAGCCCGTACTTGGTGCTTTTCTTTCTGCTTGCGCCGCCAAAGATGTGATGCGTATCGAGCGGATCGCGCCGTCCGTCCGCTCCGCAAAGGAAGCATCTATTTTCCAATTCTTCCACCTCCAATTTTCAACTTTTCAACGAGTTTTCCACATAGTTTTTAACTTTTCCACAACCTAAATTTTGGGCTAAAATTGAGTTTTCAACTTTTCCACAAGTTTTCCACAGAGTTTTCCACAAGTTTTCCACATAGAATTTGTGAAATACTTCACGAAAAACGGCTTTTATTCTTTTCCTCGGAATGACAAAATCGTTATTAAAAAAATCTTTCCCACACGAGCGTAATAAAAAAAGTTTTCCACAATGCCTACTACTACTACTAAATTATATATATTATTTACTATCAGGAGATGCGATTTCTTTGTCTTTTTCGGGGTAAGCGCACCACCAATAACAAAGCCCGTCATCGCGATAAAATTGGCAATTAAAATGGCACTTTGCGCACACGCAGGTGTATCGGCGGCAGCGTAGGATACCGCCTTTGCACTCGTGGATGGGCTTACCGCATACCTCGCAGCGCTCAATCATACCACTGCGACCCTTTCGCCTCGCCGAAGTCGGAAAAAGCAGCAAACAAATCCCGCTCCTCGCTTGCGTGCATCAAACGCTTGAGCTCTTTTTGATTGCCGTTCCAGTGCGGGCAGTCCTCCGGCTCGCAGCCGCGCAGCTTGCCGGTGTCTATGGCGTACTGGCAAACTGCGTCGGACTTTCCGGCCAGCGCCCGGCGGTGTATGCATCCTTTACATTTGTCACACATCTGTCAGTCCTCCTTGCTGGTGTAGTACAGGTGCTCGCCTATCTTGATATCGGCGATAAGCGCCAAGCTCAGCCCTGCTATGTACAAAAAGCAGCGTCCAAGGCTGAGTCTTCCGCAGTCAACTCCGCCAACTGCTCCAAAAATAAGAACGATAATCACAAAAGCAATTATCCCACACAAAATGTCACTTTTTCGCACACAAATCCCTCCTCCGGCGGAAAGTAAATAATAAAATCTCGCGGCTCTTTGCGCAGCAGCTTGAGTATCTGGTACGCTTCCGCGACCGTCCACGCGTACCGCCCTATCATGCGATTGGACACATAAGATGTGCTGCGTCCTATGTATCGCGCGAGCATGTCCTCGGTCACGCGCTGCGCAAAAAGCTCTTTTTCGAGCGCCGAGCGCTCAGGTGGCGCCTTTTTAGCCATCGCCGCCGCCTCCCTCTAAAAATTTTACGAATGCCCGGCGCGGTATGCGGACCTGTTTGCCGCCTTTGCCGAAGAGCATCACCGGGAAGCCAAGGGTTTCAGGGTGCTCCCGCGCCGCCCTGCGTATTGTAGTGCCGTTGACTTTAAGCAGCTTCTCCACGTCCTGCACCGTCAAAAGCTCCTTGTCCATCCTCTTTATATCATCAAGCGTTATCATACTCATACTCCCTTACATCATCAAAGCTCACTTGTCCGTCGAGGTTGCCGTCCTCCATCCACCAGCGGAAGCAATCCTCGCCGCTGCTCCACCGTGTGGTCATACCTTTCTGCCGGCGACGTTCTATCATACGGTCAAAAGCTCTAACATATAAATTTCTATACTTCGGGTAATCCCTAAATTCCGCCCATCTCTTTTTGCCCGCCATCGGGCAGCCGATGCAGCCAACGCGCGTATATCCACGTTTGTACAAGGGATTCAACTCAATTTTTCGCGTGTCTATGTAGTCGTAGATGTCTTTGTCGCTCCAATCGACGATTGGATTGACTACCCGCTCCGACTTAAGATAGCAAGTCTCAAAAAGCTCCCGCTTTTCGTCATTGTCATTTTGGAGGATAATTCTCTTCGCTTTGTCCCTCTCTATCGTTTCATATATACCTCGAGCCTTGCGGGCGCTACTCTCTGCCCGCCTTACGCCTGTAGCTATCATGCGACCTTTGCTGGATGACTCTTTGAGTATCTCGCAGCAGTATCGGCTGGTTTCCTCCAAGGGTGTCAGTTAAAATGACACCCTTTTCATCCTCATCAAGGCGGCTTACCGCCTGTCGGCTATTTCCGAGGTCGAGTGCTTCGCAAACATCTTTCGCCACGAACCACGGCTCGCCGTCCTTTGCAATCGTGCGAACCTCGCCGAATTGCTCGTTCTTAAAAATCTGTATGTCGGTCATTATTTGCTCCCCTTTCTTTTGGCAGTGTCCCAACGGAAAGAACCTCGGGCATCAATCCCGCACTCATGAAAAAGGCGTTCTGCTTCTTTTAGCTTGCTCTGTGCAATATATAGCAAAGCTACAGCCTGCCAAAAAATTTTTCGTTTGTCGTCATTAGTCAAGGATTGCCCTGCTGTGCACCCGCAAACCAAATCCTGCGGTAAAACTTTTTCGTGTACCTTGGGCAGGAATTTCTTGGCTATGCTGGGATCTAATCTGTCTTTTTTATGCAAAATCATTATGTTGAGCGCAGTGGACACTTTTAAGCGAATTTTAGGTAGCCGCTTCAATATCAGCTTCACAAGCGTTTTCCTCCTTATACATTTCCGCGCCGCAAAAGCAGCAAAAATAATCTCCTTCCGAAAACTCCATAAATCTTGTGCCGCAGCCCGAGCACTTGTAAATAGTTACTACGGATGGCTCAGGCTTTGCTTTCTCGTCCATCTTCGCCCCGCAGTTAGGGCAGTAGTGGTACTCGCTCACATCGCAGGTGTATGTGTCGTCGTCTTCGCATCCGCAAACGGAGCATTTGAAAAGTGACGGCTGAGCTAAGTCTTTGCCGTGCACCACCGGTGCGACATCCATTCTTTGGTTCCACGCTTCTGCCGCTTCTTGCTCTGTGTTGTAAATAAAAACTCCTATAAGTGCCTCGTCTTCTTCGTATTCGGCAATCGGGCAATCTATATTTTCTTCGTGCGAGTGAGTTATGCGGTATCCCAGCCCACTCCAAGGGCTTTTTTCGTACTCGGGATTATACTTAATGTTGCCCTCATCGTCGCAGCAAACAATTTTTGCTTTTCCGCCGCAGAAAGGGCACGGCTTCAATTCAACGTCTTTCATTTTTCGCCCTCCTATCTTCACCTGTATCCGTACTTTGCCATCGTTTGTGACTTGACGTGCCCAAGCTGCACAAATTTCAAGCCGTTGTATTCTGCGTACCGTCTGCTTTTGTCCTCTCTGCCTGTGATATAGTCATTGGCAAAATACCCGGGAACTCCGGAAAGCTTCTCAAAATTTTTAATACCCTTGTAAATTTGGGCGTTGGTGAAATAGAACTGCTCTTTCGCCGCATCGCCGCAGCTGAAAGCATCGCAGACTTCAATTCCGCACTTATGGAAAAGCTCTATTGAGTCGGAAAGCCGCTCCTGCGCCTCCAGCATTAAGCTTATAGCCGTTTCAAACGCTACAAGTTTGTCGTTGTCAGTCATCGCATTTATCCTCCTTTATTTTTTCGGTCGCAAAATGCTCTCAAAAGTTGACAAATGCCGTGGTTTGTGCTACTTTATATTTGTATTAGTTTATTGAGCACTCTTTTCTCGCGCTTTGTCCTCTTTTGCCTTGCTTTTTTGCTCCTGTGCTCTTAGTATACCCCTACATTTCGTTAGGGTCAAGTCTTTTTTAGGGTTTTTCCTAACAAAATGTAAGGTTTGTATGATTGCACGAACTTTTAATGGAAAGGAGCGAATTATATGTGCGAAATTGATAGAATAAAAGAACTCGCAAAAGAACAGGGAAAATCTTTAACTTTTATCTGCACAAAGCTTGGATTAGCAAAAACCTACTTTATAGATGTCCAAAAGGGCAAAAACACCCTAAAGCCCGACCGCCTTGAGCAGATCGCGGACATCCTTGGCACCACGCCGGAGTATTTGCGCGGCGAAACGGACATAAAAGAAAAGCCCGCCGAAAACGGCGAGCTCTCCGAAGATGATATAAAGCTGCTTGCGTTTTTTAATCGCCTGCCGAAGAAAGTGCAGAGCCTTTTTGCGGATATGGAGCGCCTTTCGCCGGAGCAGCTTGACGCACTGGAAGCCGTCGTTCGCTCATATCTGCCAAAAGAGTGATTTCCGCTTTAAGGTCTTTGCGTTTCTCGCAAAATCTCAAAAAGTTTTTTTCTGTCTTTTTCATCATATGTATATCCTCCTGTCTGCCCGCTCCGGGCGTCCGTGCCGTGTGTGCAGCCGCCGACGGCTGCGGAAGATATCTTCGGCGGCTTGTCCGGTTTGCTCCGGCTTGCGCCTAAATCTTACCATTTTTTCAAATGGATTACCATACCCAAAAATGCCTTTTTTTGCTTTTCGGTGAGTAAAAGCGTTATTAAAATAAATTCGGGGTGATATTATGCTATCGGACGAGCTGAAAAAGCTCAAGGAAGAGAAAGGGCTGACCGCGCATCAAATAGCCGAGCAGTCCGGTGTGCCGGAATCTACCGTTATCCGTATCATCAACGGCAGCACTCCCGACCCGTCATTTTCGGCGGCCGCCGCAATTATAAAAGCTCTCGGCGGCTCTGCGGATACCATTGTCGGCATTGAGCCGAAGCTGCTGTCCTACCGCGACCTGCTTATCCAGCAGTGCCAGGACGACATAGCCCACGAGCGCAGACAATTTAAGCGCGTTTTAATTTTCACGTGCGCCGTTATGGCGTTCCTGTTAGTTTTTGTTGCAGTAGATGTAATCCTCCCCGGCGTGGGATGGATAAGACATTAAGGAGGTGCATCTATGGCAAAACGCCTCCCCATGTTGCTGGCGGCTCTCTGGTGCACAGGATTTTATGCGTGGCTGGTGCTATCCGGCACGCAAAACAGCATATATCTTGACTATGAGCATATGCAGTACATATCATGGCAGCTGACGGTATCGGCCGCGGCGCTGTCCTTCGGATGGGCGGCAGGCATCACCGGCGCTGAGATCGTTGCGGTGCTCGCCACCGTGGGATACTGGGCAGCAGCGATTACTTTTTATCCTTATGGGCTGTATGTGGCACCGTCCTTTCTGCTCAGTATAGTGGGGTTATTTGTTATTTTTAAGCCGATTTCCGGGGGTACAAAAAAGGTAAAGACTGTGCCCGCTCCGGCGGAAGAAAAAGAGCACTCAACGCAGATCCGCCGCAACGGCTTTACTTTGGCGGCGGCGATTATCGCCACTATATATGTACTTTTTATACTGGTGTTTTTTGCAGGAAATGAAGTATATAAGACTTTCCCAATAGCAGTGCCGCACGCAATTATAAGCGTCATAGTGGTGTCCATCGCATGGGCGGCTTACTCAACGCAAGTCCAAAGCCTTTTGCTGACTGCCGCCATCGGCTACTGCCTTATGGCGGGCACTTTTTTAATCTTCGGGCTTTTTATGGTGTTGCCTATCGTCTTTGGCTTTGTGGGCTATGCGCAGGTGCGCAACGCCGGAAAGCGTGAGCGTGAGGCTTTGGAGACTGCAGTGCTGCAAAAGCGCCTCGAAGTGCTCGAAAAGCAGCTTGAAAGTAAATAAAAAAAGCCCCCGGAGGGAAAAGCTCCGAGGGCAGGGGCGAGGGAGATTAAAACTCGCCCCTATATTTTTATTATATAAAAAATCAAAGGAGATTACAAGCATGAAACGAACAAATACTGCAAAATGGATGGAAAAACAGCAGCGGTGGCAGATAAATGTGCAAAAGGACGGCGTTCGTAAAAGCTTTTATTCCGGCACACCCGGTCGTACCGGGCAGCGGGAAGCAAATCGCAAGGCCGACCTCTGGCTTGATGAGGGCGTGGAAAATCAAAAGATTAAGGTCTGCGATGCGTATGAGGAGTACCTTAAAAAAGTCAAAAGCACCACCTCGGCGGGGAACTTCCGCCCGGTGGAAAGCCGCTACATCAACCACATCAAGCCCATCATCGGTATGCGCACGGTTTCCGCCCTGGACGACGCAGATTTACAGCAGATAATCGACACCGCGTTCACCAAACACAAGCTGTCGAAAAAAACGCTGAACAGCCTGCGCGGCGACCTCAAGGCGTTTCTGAAGTTCTGCCGAAAAGAAAAGTACACAAGCTATTCCCCGGAGGAAATCGTGCTGCCCGCCGCGGCCGCCGTTTCTGAAAAGAAGATTTTGCAGCCGGAGGAGCTTTACATTCTGCTGAACTCGGACAAAAGCACCTACCGCGGCGCTGTTGTGCAGGACAAATACATCTACGCCTACCGTTTTCAGGTGCTCACAGGGCTGCGCCCCGGCGAACTGATGGGCTTGCGCCCGGAGGACTGGGACGGCGACGTTGTTTATGTGAAGCAGGCGATAAATGTCGACGGCGAAACTACCCGCGGCAAAAATAAGAACGCCCGCCGGGCGGTTCACCTCACAAAGATTGCGCGGGACGCCGTCGAAATGCAGGTTCAGCGGTTCGGAAAAACCGAACACCTCTTTAACATCACCACGGAGAACAATTACACCGACATGCTCCGCCGCTACTGCGAATATAACAACATTACCGTTGTCACCCCGTATGAGCTCCGGCACACCTTCGTTTCCATCGCGAAAAGCCTGCCCGCCGGCATGGTGAAGTCCATTGTCGGGCACTCCGAAAGCATGGACACCTTCGGCGTGTACGGCCACGCGCTGACCGGCGACGATGAGGCTACCACCGCCGCCCTCGATGATGCTTTTCACAGCGCAATTGACAGGTATAAAAACAAAAGTGTGTTATAAAGTGTGTTATTTTCAAAAAACAAACCGCTTGATTTTGGCTTAATCAAGCGGTTTTTTGATGGTGCGGATGATGGGACTTGAACCTTTTATCTTTTATTATTTTATTGCTTCCTTGGGCGTAATAAATTCATAAACCGCGCTATAAAGCCGTTTGTATAAAAAACAAAATGCACACAAAAAATAATTTTTTATATGCACGCAATAAAAATGTGTTATAAAATGTGTTATTTTCTTAAAAAAATTTCAGACTTTTTTGCAAAAACCCCTTGACATTACGATAATAAAGGCGTATAATATAGATGTACTTAAGAGAGAGTGCAAAATTCAATCCACAAAAAATGACAAAAGGAGACCTAAAATGCTTACTGACAATCAGATTACAAAACTCGAAAAGAACGGATTTAACCGCTGGACTAAGGGCGACCACGACCGCCTCTACATCGGCGCCACACTGCTTGGACTTAAATGCACTTACTACAAAACCGGTAGCATCAACAGTGCCTATTTTAACGGCAAACTTATCAACAACGCCGAAGGATACAGACTTAAAGGCGCTAAGACATATGTTGATGTCGCCACCGGCGAAGTTTGCTCCACCCGTGACGACCTCAAAGCCTCCGCCGAAGCTCTTGTAAAGAGCCTCCTCGCAGATGTCGAGGAGCCCGAAGCTCCAGAAGCTCCCGAAGCTCCCGAAGCTCCCGCCGAAGACAAAATCAAATCCACCATGCAGTTTAACCTTGCCGTCGACAAACTCGGTGTTTCCGCCGACGACCTTCTCGCCGCCGTGCTCTGGCTCTACCAGCAGCCCGCCATGGTCAAAATCCCCGGTCACAACGAGTATGTCCCTGCAAAATCGTTTGTTATACACAGAGATGGAAGCATCGTGCGCTGCCGCCAGGAGTACGACCCCCGCTTTGGGCAGTTTTTCCCCCGCTCCGAGGACGGTGTCGCTCAAATCGGCGGATGCGTCACCATCGACAGCGTCGCCGAATGGCAATAATTATAGCCCCGCTCCGGCGGGGCTTACCGTAAAGGAGGCTATAGTAATGAGGACTGTTAATCCCAGCCCGCTCGCCGAGCGCCGCATAGCACTCGGCTTAACTCAGGCACAGCTCGCCGAAAAATCCCACATCAACATTCGGCAGGTCCAAAAAATCGAAAAGGGCGAATCCGACCTCGGCAATATCACTTTTGCCAACGCCGCGCGTTTTGCCGCCGCGCTGGATCTGTCTATCGACCAACTTGCCAAGTATATGGTATAGTTTTTAACTATTTTCTTTCTGCAATTTTTTTCAAAAAAACAAAAAATATTTGCAAAACCCTATTGACATTACGATAATAAAGGCGTATAATATAGATGTACTTAAGAGAGAGTACAAAATTCAATCCACAAAAAATTGACAAAAGGAGAAAACACCATGAAAAGAACAATCGAAGAAATCAAATCCGCCGAAGGATTTGCGGAAGCAGTCAAAGAAAGCAAAAATATTGAATGGGGCGGGCTCCATCAGGAAATCGTATATAATGCAGCTACAAACGAAATTGTAACTCATCTTTTCCCCGACCGCTGGAGCAGAACCGTTTACGACGACCCCACCGACCTCTACTACGTTTACACTTACCGCAAGCTTACGCCAGACCAGCTTGCCGAGCTTATCGCAAATCAACTTTAATCCCAAAACCCCGCTCCGGCGGGGCTCACCGTAAAGTCGGTTTTAATCTCATTACCGCGGCGCGGCTAAACCACCCAGAAAGGACGTAAGAAATGATATATACAGTATTTTTTAAGAATGAAAAGGAATTGCCGCAAGATTTTGATACATATAGCGAAGCGGAAAAATATGCCGAAGGAATCAAAGCCGAAATTGGCAGTGACTACGTAATAGAGAGCACAAGAGGAGAAATCGTATAAATACTTTTAATACCAAAGCCCCGCTACGGCGGGGCTTACCTCAAAAATAAAGTAGAGCTTTACTAAAGCAAAGAGCCCGGAAAACTCCGGGCTCTTTTTTATCCCTCCACTATGCAGTGGTAGTATGCCGCAAGCTTTTGCTTCGGCGGCGGCGCATCCTTGTCAAAAAGAAAAGCCTTTGCAAGGTCAGCATAAAAGTCCGCCGTGCCAATGCCGTACTTATCTGCCACGCGGCTATAGTCAGAGTACATAGAGTTCATCGTGGCATACCACTCCTCGCGGGTGATATGCTCAAATTTTACGCCGATATTTTCCGCTGCCGCGGTGGTCTGCGCCATGTCCCAGTGTGCCCCGGCAGAGCCGTCGTCGTTGACAAGCCCTGTCGCCCATGCTTCCGCGTCTGCAGCCGTAAAAGATGTCGTGGAGAGGTGCTTGCACATATCATCTGTATGCAGCCAGCACTGTACCATCTGGTCGATGGCGGCGGCAGTACGCTCGGATATCGACCACTCTGTCATACACTTTTCGATGCTCTCACCGAGGCGCTTTTTGTAGCTTTTCACCGTTTCCATGGGCGTGCCCTCAAAGCTTGACTACACTGACGGCAAAATTGCTTACTGTCGCAGCCGCGCCAGTGAGCACAAAAGACAGAATGGAGCTGCCGCATCCGATGTTTCGCACAATAGCGGAAAAAGCAAGGTCAATAGCAGCACCGGCCGCGGCGGTGGAAGTAGCGGTTGCGCCGATGATGGCAACGCCGTCTTTTTGTCCGGTGATAGTCACTGCTCCGGCGGCGGTAGGAGCTACAGTCGCCGACATCGTGACGAGGTAGTACCCAGCGCCGGTGGCGGTGATCCCATTACCGTCCTGACGGAGATTACAGCCGTATCTGCGACTGGTGCTACCGAGAGGGATGAGGTCTTCGACCGCCACGGTGCTGGCGAATGCATTAGCCGTATAAATTGCTGATTTGCTCATAATATATATCCTCCTCAAATAATTTAATAGGGCGGCATCTCTGCCGCCCTTGTAAGCCTCGCCAAAAGGGCGTTAAGTTAAATGTTATTGCAGCATCCACCGCAGAAAGGGGAGGGACCGGCGTTGTAGGTATAGCCTGCCGGGTAGCGGACTACGCCGTACATGCGGTTATCCATCTCCAAGGCACTCACCTTGTCACGCAGCGACTGGATCTCGTTGGTCTGGATGAGCTGTCTTGTGGCTTCGCCGTCGGCGTGGATTGCGGTGATGATGTCACAGGTCTGCTTTTCGCTCTGCGCGCCGAGGTTGGCGGTCGCAAGACGAGTCTCGCAGCAGCACTCGGCGAGCTGGCTCTGCAGCGCTCTGCCCTCGCTCGTGATAGAGTTGTTAAGAGCAAAAGTGCTGTCGCAGATGCCGTTGCCAATGTTATTCAGCCTGTCATTAAGCTGACCAAACTGCTGTCCGTAGAGGATTTCCTGCTGGGTGGCGGCGGTCGCATACTGTCCATAGTCGCCTTGGCGGTTGCCCCATAAGCCGCCGCCCATGAAAACGAAGAGGAAAAGGATGATGATCCACCATGCGCCATTTCCGCCGAAAGCACCATCATTTCCGTCGCGGGTCACTGCCGCGACATCGGAAAGGGAAAAAGGCATATCCATTTCGTTACTGTCCTTTCTTTTATTTTTTTATATAAAGCGTGTGCACCCGCCTTACTTCAAAAATTTTATAAAACTTTCGGCTTGCTGCTTTAGCTGCTCAAACTGCTGCTGCGTCATCTGTCCACTTTGCAGCAGCCGCTCGACCTCCGCCTTTGCATCCTGCGGAGTAATGCCTTGCGCAAATTTCCGAAATTCGGAAAACATCTGCATCGGATTATTGTTCGGCATCGGTGACTTTGATGTGCTTTTTAGGTACTGCGACATCGGATTTGTCATCGTACATCTCCTCCAGTCTCTTAAGTCTTGCATCGATGTCCGCAAGGTCTATCTGCGGAGTTGCTTTGTGCGGCGCGATGTCAAAGGGTCGCACCGTCTTATAGCCTGCGCCATCCGTCTGACACAGCCACACCATGGGAGCAGTGTTGTCAAGGACGATGATTTCACTGTTTGGTGCCATCTGTAGTGCGCGAGCACCATTTTCACCGTTTACATGTATTATTTCATATTTTGAGAGTTGTTGTGCTGTCATTGCGTTGTATCTGTTTATATATGGATTCTGACACCCCGCTCCGGAATAATCAAACATAAGAAAAAGCCCCCTCTCTATGGCTTTATGTTACCATAGGGAGGGGGTTCGGTTATGGGAAGTTTATAGGATGATTATGGGGTATTTATGGGGCATTTATCAAAGCGGCAAGCCGCTTTGCCGCTTTACGGTGGCGCTCAAGGGTCTGGTCATACGACAGTCCCATGATGTCAGCGACATACCCGCAATCCTTATTTTGCAAGTATATCATGCTCAAAATTTCCGCATCGTGCTCGTGCTCAAAATTGCAATCCGCGATATACTCGCGTAGCTTAGCTTTTGAGCACACGCTTTTAATAATTTTCTTGTTTTCGGCGTACTCGGTCGTCATTGCGCTCTCCTATCTGCAAGCCGGTAGCGCCGGACGACTTATAAGTGTTCATTTTACATAGTTGATTTTGTTGCAAGATGCTTGAGAGGGACTGCGGTGCTCAATTTTTTTTGCAGGCTTGTCGTCGCCGTGCTCAAAATTCGCGGGGATATACTTTTCGCCGAAGCCCTCGACGATTGAGCACGCGATTCCCTCGGCAATTTCCGCGCGGTGCTCAAGGTAAGTCTCAAAATCGCCGCGGTTGGTCAAAAAGCATACCTCCAGCAGATCGGTGGACACCTCCGGCCAGCTGTTACGGATAACACCAAAATATTCTTTTTGGCTTGAGCACGCGTCAAAACGGCGCGTGCTCAAATTCATTCTTTTATCAAAAGTGTTATTGCGGTCGGTGACAGAGTTGCTCCGGGCAAAAGGCACACGCGGCCTGAAATACTTGCCAAGCTCGCGGTAGTAGCCGACCTCTATCGCCGCCTGCGTCTCTGCATAGGGCACAAATACCTCGCACCCATGAGCGGCAGCGTTGCCGCTGCCGTTAAAATGGATTGACACACCATAGTCGCAGTGCTCATCCTTGAGCATCTGAGCACGGGCGGTCACGTCGCCGGGGCGCACGTCGGTGGTGCGGGTCATGTACACATCAAAGCCGCAGCGCTGCAGGTGCTCACGCACCATAAGCGCAAGCTCGAGGGCGTAGTCTTTTTCGTAGAGCCCATCCTTGACGGTGCTCACGGAGTATGTGCCGGTGTACGCGCCGCCATGTCCGGGGTCTATCCCGATTTTGATGCGCTTAATCATCCTCGACCACGTCCTTTGCGGGCGCAAGATAGCACATAGCGCGCTGGCTGTCGCTGATGCCTTTGGTGGTCGGGTCAGTGACTGCGTTCCAGACCGACACGAGCACGGCGACCACGGTTACGGGATTGCCGATGGCTGCTTTGAGCACATCGAGCAATGCTTCCCAACTGGTAATGTCGTTCCAGCTGAGACCGACCGCCGCGAGCATAGGCAGCACGATAGCCGCCACGACTTCCGCCCACCACACGGGGTTTTTGATTCGTACTTTCCAGTTAATGTTCATTTTTATTCCTCCTTTTTAGGCAATGCCTAACTTTACCATAAGATATAGCGTTATCGCGCCAAGCATGACAGATATAACTTTGTCTACGGCGTTGTCCCAACGCCGCGCGGGTTTTTGTGACATCTCTTTGACAGTGTTTTTTATCTCTCTAAGATCATTTCGCATGCTGCGTTGTTCCGCTTGGAGCCCCGCAAGCTCCCGGACGATGGCTTCATTATCCACCGTATCACCTCCGTGCTCAAAATTGCCCTTTTGGGCATCAAAAAAGCACCTTGATTTCTCTCGGTGCTCAAAATTATAAGCAAAAAGCCCTATCTTTCGATAGAGCTTTTTACTTCGTGACTTTTGCCACTTTAGTATTTCAATCCACAACCGCGTGCGCTTGCGCTCTGATCGAGCCACCCCCGCTTACGCGGGGAAAAATCAGCGCTCACGCGGTGACAAAAGGGATTAACCCTTGACTGTAGTATAGCAGACCGGGGCGGGTTTGTCAAGCCCCAAAAGCTGCTAATGCTATGCGGTACCATCCGCTGCGTTGTTGCCGTATACGCTGTCATTGCCACTTGTAATGTGGTTTGTTTTAATTCTATGTAAGCCGCAAATGGAAATAATATGCCTAATTTTCTCGACGATGGATTCTGCGACGCATTTGTGAGCACTGCCCGTGATATGCACTCCATCTATAAAAAACGCAGAGCGGATATCTGGATCATCATAGTTAACGAACCACTTATCAAACAAATCGAGCACCCAGCAGCGTTTGTGCGTTTGGCAAATAATTTTAATGGCAGTCAGATAGCTGGTCATCTTGATCGTACTCGTTTTCCACTTTTGGTTTTTAAAAGGGAGCATCCAGAGGATTTGCGCATTTGGGAACGTATTTTCTAAAGATTGCAGTGTTTTTTCGACTGCACCATAAAAGTTAGTGTCTTCAGACAAGTCTGTCGGTGCACCAAGAGTCGCCTGCTCCCATTGGTCATTCGTTCCGAGCTCTACGATCACGATATCGACAGCATCCGCCCAGACCTTAAGACTAAGCTGCGTTTTGTATGGTACAAGTTTTTGTACAAGTCCAGAGTAGCCGCTCATTGATACATTGTAGCTTTCGCTGGAATTTTGGTTTCCATTCCAGTCAAAACTCCCACTTCCGGTCGTAACTGATACTCCGGATTGGCACAAAGCATTTGATTCCGCCTGGAAATCCATAGGGACATACTTTCTAAACGCGTTTTGCAGACCTGCATTGCTCGCGGCGTAAGTAATAGAATCGCCGATAAATTGGATGCTCAAACTGCGATCTCGCGGGACATCTCGCGACATTGCTGCATAAGATCTTTCATCTTCAGCTTTCGCAGTTCTTGAAGACAAAACTTGCGCAAGATAACTGCTATCCCTCAAATACCCATTGCCAAGATCCATCTTATAAACGGACGATGGGAACTCCCCTATTTTTGTATATTCAGGCGAATCCACCTCGTACAGCAATACATTGTTAACGCGCTTCTCTGCGGGTGGCTTAAGGCTTGCTTTTGCGATATAAAAATCGCTCGTCACCTTTACATACCATGAGGGACCATACCCCGAAGTGACAGCCGTTCCTCCCTTTGGCTCCATGTATCCACGCAATATTGCCTCTCTTCCTATCGTATGGATTATTCCACTTGAAAACATTCCGTCGAGAAGATTCTTTCCCTCTGTCTTGTTGCTCTCGACATCCGGTAGCGTGACATACCCAAAGTAATATCCAGGGTGTCCAACGGCTACATTATTTTTAACAAATTCGTTGTTGTTCTGCGGATATGGAATGTCCAACAGGACATATGTTTTTCCCGCCTCGAGCTTTACGACATACACAGCGCTGTCTGGAGCTGAAATAGCCTCGGCATAGTTTGTGTCATAGCCGTCCAAAAAAATCTTCCACGGGACTTCTTTGCATGTTATTTCGTAGCCTGCCAGTTTGTCCGTGCTTACCGATTTGTCTGCGAGTTTTTCTGTGGTGACCGCCTCATTCTCAAGCTTTAGCGTGTTAATAGATTTGTCGCTGATATCCGCGCCATTAACGGTTTTATCAATCTGTTCACCAAATTTCCACAACTTGATTGGCTTTTCGATGGTCAAGTCTGTCGGCTGTGCGTAGCCAAAGTCCACCATCAGCCAGACAGCGCCGGTTGGGACATCAATCGTGACTGTCTGAGTAGTCGGTTCGTTCGCATCTGTATCATTCAGCCGTGTATAACTCGCGAATGTGCCTCCGTATCCAACTATTGCTTGTCCAGCCTCACCGGTCGGAGCCTCTGCAAAAAACACGTAGTTAATATACGCAGCCGTTGCGTTAATGCTAATTTTTGTTAAGCCGATGATGTCTGCTTTAAAGTTATAATTTTTATTCCACGAGTGGATATAATACGAGCCATTGTTGGTAATCGCATAAGAGAAGGTCTTTTTATACTCGCCGAGATTCATGATGGATTCGTCTTCCTGCACAAGGAAAGAGGTTTTTGCAGGGGTTATGGCACCATCTTGCACAGTAGTTGTTGCTTCGGGGTGCTCAGTCAGCCATGTAGATACCGCGGAGCTTACCTGCGCATCGGATACCGCACCCGCAGCCGTCACAAGATTCCCGCTGTCGTCTATCCTTACCGGCTGGGTATCGTTTGCCGTGGCGGGGTCTGCTTTCACACCGCCGAGGGCGTTTGCCGTAGCTTTAGGCAAGATGTAAGCCGCCGGAATATCAGATTTTTGCGGGATTTCTTTTTGCAATGCTGTCCACCCGCTCTCGTTAAGCTCAAACTGAAAACTGTACAGCTTACTATCGAAAGTTCCGACGCCGCAAAAAGTATATAATTCATTCGCCCTGTGTGTCGTCAAAGGTGCAATAATCGGGACTCGAGCAATAATAACAAGAAGCAAGTAAATACAGTAAACCGCATACCCCGCCTGATACGCCGCCTCTATTTCCGTCATAGTTTTGTCTGCTGTAATACTCCCATCGTCATTAGGTGTAAGCGTCACATACCATGCACCCGCTCCGCCGCCGCCCGACCTTGCCGCCTCATTTATTGCCGCGACGAGGTTGTCTTTTTCTTCGGTCGCAAGGCCGGCGAGATCACCGATTTGCGATTGCAAGTTGCTCCACGTCTTGATCTCTGTCTCGGTGTATACATAATCGTCGGGCTTCGGGCGCGGTGAGATGCCGAAAGTCTCACAGACCTTTGTGTGGTGGTCTTGCGCGTCGATGATGTACGCATACACTATAAGCCGCCCGGCTTTTTGCAGCAAGATGTTCGGGATGTCCGCTTTGCCGTTTTTAACCTCCACCGTCAGGGTGGAGGGTGCGCCTCTGTCGAGGTAGTGTACTTCCGTGCAGTCACCGGCGACAGTAAGCTGCTGATTTAAGTCCCACTGCCATAGCGATTTGCGGCCGTTAGCTATCGCAAACATCCTCATCACCTCCGTAAAAACGTACTATTTGCGACAGAGCTTTAACGTCCGCCGCAGAAAGCATTATATCAAGTCTTGAGGGCAGCACTATAGGAGTTATCTCCACTTCCCGCTCCGGCGGATCTGTGAAAAGGGGGTCTACCGCGTCTACAAGCGCCGCAATCCGCAGTGCCCAATATACAGGTACATCCTGCGATACAAGCTTGCACAGCGCTCTTTTTGCCTCGATTAAATCTTTTACTTTCATCTTTTATCACCCTATAAGACCGTATTTTTTGAGTATGCCCGCAATGTTGTTTATAATTGTCAAATAGTTGCTTGCCGTTGCCGAGCTATAGCCCATGTTAGCGCTGACTGTGCTCAATGTCTTTTTTGTCTCCGCTTTCGCCCCGAAAAAGCCCAGGGACGAAATGCTTGTGCCAAGGGAAATTGTGCCCGCTCCGATATACAGATTGTACCACGGCATTGATGCGCTGCCGAGGCTGTGTGCGTATAACGCAGACGCCGATGCAGGCACAAGCTGTCGTGACGAGTTAAGCGTTGCCGAGTTGCTTGAGCCGCTGCCGACAAGCCTATCAGTTGATCCTGACGAGGATCCTCCCGAGCTTGGCGGCGTTGACCACTCTGTATCGTAGTCGGAGTTGCTTTTTTTCTTAAGATATTGCCCTGTCGTTCCGCCGCTCGGCAGTTTGCCTGTGGTGCTGCCGGAGGATATATTTTTCCACACCACATCTCCGTCGGAGTTGCTTTTTTTAGATAGTACCTGTCCGGAGGTTCCGCCTTTGGGAATGGGCGCATTCGCTCCGGGATTGCCTACGATATACTCTACCACATATGTGCCGCTGTCGCTGGCAATTTTTACGCGGTTGCCCGCGTGGAAAAGAACGGAAGTGTTGCACTTATAGTGCTTTTCGGTTGCCGCTGTTTGTCCGTCAAAAATAAGCGTCACGCCGTCGTCGTGCACCGCACCGACGGTCGCAAAGCGCACCTCCGGCTCCGTCATTATATTGCTTTGCTCTGTCATACAAGCACCGACCTCCTTAGCGTGTGTGTCATACTTGCGCCCGGCTGCATAGTCAAGCTCCACGCGGTTTCTTGGTATATCCCGGTGATGTCCGGGTGGTATAGCGCCACTGTATCACCAAGCCCTGGCACATCTACCGGACTTGTGCGGATGGTCACTGTCTCCGACGAGAGCATTGAGTCGTTGCAGAGCCGCTGCGCGTACTCTTGGAGCGCCTTTTTGTCGGCGATATTGTCCACCTTGAGCACCTGCACTATGCGGCGCTTGCGCTTGAGCGTCGACAGGCTCGACAGGGGGTTATCGTTGACCGCCGTCGCGGTCATAGGCTTATCGTTATCAGGGTTGCTGCACACCACCACGTAGACATTTGGCTTGTCGTAGATGTCAAGCTCGCTCTGACAGGCTGGGGAAAGGAGTGACACGGATGTGTCGCTGTCATAGGAGCGCTTTATGTCGCCTGCATCGGGATTTTTAACCGGCAAAAGCTTGGCATACCCGTTTGCGTCAAACCAAATATTAGAGTAGTTGATTTCGCCGAGTAGGTCGTTGATGATGGTGAGGTAGTCTGTGCCCATCTCCCAATCTTCGCGGTCAGTGGCAAGGGTGGAGGTGGTCGCCGTGGCGGTGTATAAGCTTATGCCCGCCTTGGCGAGCAGTGTTTTTATTGCCTCGATGTAATTTGTGCCAGCCGAAAGGTGCAAAATGTTCTCCGTCCGGATCGACTGCAAAAGGAAAGCTCTGTCGTAAGCCTCTATCTTAATGGTGTGAACTGTGTCCGAGTAATTGTCAACCAAAACGCCCACGGAGAACACTCCCGCGGGCGTTTCTTCTCCGTCTATAATCTGCCAGGCTTTTATTTCGTCGTTTATCGGGTCAAGCTCCGGCGAGTACTTAAACTCGCCGGAAAGACCCGACTTAATTGTTGATTCCGCATTAAATGTTATTTTCGGCGGGTTGACCGCCTGCAACTCCGCAACTCTTGCTCCGTTCCGCAGCACCTCAATCCTGTAGCTGTAGCTATGTTGCATTAGCCGTCACCTCATCAAAATCCACCTCGTCAATGCTGACGGTGTAGGAATACATAAATTGAGACACCGTAACCCTTGCGCTGCTTGCTATGCCCACCAGAGCCGTGCCGTACTGGTCGCATACGCACACGATGTGCCCGAGCATAGCTTCCAGTGCTTCAGCGTTTTTGCGCTCGTCGCGAGTGGAGAATGCGCACTCAAACTGGTAGCGGCGGTCACGCTGCTGCCCTGTTTCGGCAGTGGGGAGCTGTGCGCCGCTGTAATGGGTCAAGGTTGCGTTTCGCGAAATGGTGAGGTTAGTTTCCCGCGTCTGGCGTTTCGCGCCAACAAGGCGCAACCGCTTGCCGGACACGGTGTCATACAGCGTGAGGGTGTCATAGCCCGCCGTTACGATTATTTCCGCCGATTCGCCGTAGTTTCCGTCCTCGTCATACCCGCCGCGGACGATGTATGTGTTTTCGCCGTTTGCGGAGTTGTCCGTAAAGGTCGTTAAAATGCCGGGCTTGACTTTAGCTACTCTTTTGCCGTTGCGGTACACCACATAATAGTCATATCTGTTTGAGGTGATGCGGATCTGCGGCACGGGTGCGGCTTTTGCGCCGAGGATAATTGTTGCGCCGGGAGTATTGAGTATCGGCAGCGCGGCGGTCGACCACTCCGACCACAGGCTGTACTTGTTTTGCACACGTACCGCCACAGTGTGGCTGCCGTCCGTGAGCCAGTCATCGTATGTGTAGGTGCTCGCTGTGCCGTATCGGCTGAGCACGGTCACGCCGTCCACCGCTACCTCATAGCCCTGCTGGTCTGCTGATGACCAGCGAATGGCGAAGCGCGGCGCAGTTGATGTTATCACGATTCCGGGTGCTGCCGGAGCAGCTACTACAAGTACTTTTGCAGGGTCTGACCACTCGGAAGCAACGTCATCGTTATTGTACACCCTTACGCGCCAGTACATATCGCCTCCGGTCAGGCTTGCCGCCGGGACGATGGTGCTTGTCTCGGTTGATACCGTCTTAGCGACCAGCGTTGCCCACTCCGTGCCATCGGTGCTCTTTTGGAGCTCAAAAGCGTACTGCTGCGTGCCGGATGTGATTATGTACTCCCACGCAAATGGAACGCCGGTTGAGCCGTCTACGATGGTATCTTTTGGTGAGATTATTTTTGTTGCAGGCTTGGGCTCTGTTGTGGTGACCGTGAGCCACTCGGTGGTAATAGTCTCGCCTGTGTTAAGGCTTGCCACCACTGCCCACTCTATCTCGTCAGACGTAAAAGTACCCGCCGGGACGGTCACCACAGATGTCTCACCGGAAAGGCTTGTCGTGTGCTCTGTAGTGCTGCCTTTATCCCGCCACTTAAAGATGGCGGAGGTCTGGGTCAGCGTTCCATTAAGCATCCTCGACTGTATGCCCTTATTCACTTCCCAACGGAAAGTCGTATCGTTAGACTTGAGGATGTTAGAGTTGTTACTCGGCGACATACCGTAAATGATGAGTGTTTGCCCGAAAGTGGGATTGCCTCCGGAGGCAAACTCGTCATTAAGCTCTGGAATTATCCCTGTATAATATGATTTTTCGGCAAGTGTTACCGTCGCCCCGGTATTTAGCGTTACCGTGCCGGAAATATACACTTTTTCCGCCGGGAATGTGTTCGCAGGGACAGTCGTAGACGCGGTGTTACCGCTGACGCTTATCGTGTGCTCTGTCGAGCTGTTTTCTGAGTGCCATTTTATGATTGCGGATACTTGCTGTATCGGGACAGCCGTCCGGTCACCGTCCTCAGTATATGTGCTCCAGCTGATTTTGCAGGGCAAAAGCCTATTTATAACATTTTCTGATGTTTTTCCGCCGCCTCTAAGTGAGCATTGCGTTGTAGGTATCACTCCGGAGGTCTTGAGGGTGAGGTACGGGCGGGTTGCATTTTTAAGCGGAATTATAGGGTATCCGTCCCACTCCGAGTTGTCAGCCACTTCCGCTTGTAAGGCTATGCCAAAGCGGACGATATTTGCGGCAAAAGTATTTTCCCAAGTTGCGGGGATATCATTAGTTGTAAGCATCCATGGCCTCACAATCGAGCCGAGGGTGTCCCGTCCACCGAAAACCATCTCGCGCTCCCACGAGTGGCTACCCGCTCCGCCAAAGGTCAAGTATGTTACGCTTTCCTCATCAAAATCGGCATTAGCTATATATACTGTAGCAGAGCCGTGTTTCATGCGTTGGTTATATATGTTAACCTCAACACTATTTATTATCTCGAAGCGTGCGCTTCCTGTCGGCTCAAAGCCGACTAAGCACCAGTCGTTATCATCCTGCGGCGAAAATGTCGTGCTTGTATGGTCATTGGCTGTTTGGTTGCGGTACCGCAAAATGGCGGATTTTGTTGCTTGTAGTGTATATGTGCCCATTTAATCACCCCATTCTGCTTTTCCACCGCTGCTCTTGTGCTATGCGGACTATGTCCTCAAATTCCTGTACGCTTTTTGCGTCGATGGTGATGTAATAATAGTTATTGCCGCCGTCGCGGCTTTCTTGCGCCGTGTCTACCGCGGCGCCCCGCGGAAGATACACGTTCTCCGGACCGTTCTCGCCGACACGCGTCCAGCCGCCGCGCCAGTTGTCCGTGCCGGAAGCATTAGAGCCCCAATATTTGCGTTTGTACTGCTCCAGCCATAGGTCATAAGTCATGCCCACCGCCGAGCCGTCCTGCAGCGCCTGCTGATAGGCTCTGTCTATCTGCGACTGCGTAAGCTGATCAGGGTCGTAGTAGCTGCCGGTTTCACGGTCGTACTTGTAGCCTCGGCGCTTCGCAAGTCGGCGCTGCGTATTAGAGTATTCGTTCGGATTCCAGCCGAGTGCCGTTTTTGCCTTATCAAAGTCGAAGGTCAAAAGACCGATTATCACGTCTGCCGTGTCAGCTATAAGTGCGACCATATCGGCGGTTTCGCTAAGCCCTTCATTGACCCACGGCAAAACGATTTTTGCAAGGGTGGTCAGCGGATCTATGATTCCAAGGGACGACTCAAGCATATCCGCAAAAGAGTCCACAACGCCGGAATCTACAAAGGCATTGCCGATTTCAAGAACTGCGTCGTTGATAGTGTTGAGCGCCTTTTCAGTTGTCGGCGCAAATTCCGCCGCAAGCTGGTTTTTTAAGCCCTCTTGAGTATTATTTAGCTCCTTGAGCGCGTCGTCCACTTTGCCGAGGGATTTTACCGCGGCCTCCGACAGCACATAGCCTGTGTCGTGCGCCTGCTGTGCAAGCTGTCGCAGCTTTCCGCTGCCTGCGTCTATAAGCGGGTTAAGCTCACGGGCACTCTCGGAAAAAATCGTCATAGCAAGAGCGTCACGCTGCGTGCCCGCTTCCAACTGCCCGAGAGCGTCGATTGTCTCAAAAAAGACATCTTTTGCATTGCGAAGCTTGCCGTTGCTGTCCGTGATATTTACACCGAGCTGCGCAAAAGCCTTTTGTGCGTCCTCGCTGCCGGTGTTGGCAGACTTCATCGCGGAGGTTAAATCCTTAAAGCCGTCATTTAAGCGGTCAACGGACACATCGACAAATTCCGCGGCGTATTGCATCTCTTGTAGAGTTTCGACACTCATACCGGATATGCTGCTCATAGTAAGCATTTCGTCCGCAGCGGCTGCCGCCTCGATGGTCACATCGATAAAAGCCTTTTCAAGCTTGACCAAAATTGCAATATAAGCAGCGACGGCACTTGCCGCCGCTACCGTTGTTGCCGACACCGAGCCAAGCGCGGAGATTGCTTTTGTTGCGCCCGACGGCAGCTTTATTCCGAGCTTGTCCGCTACAGAGTTTATAGCGTCGCCGAGTGACACGTTGTCCTCCGCCGTGCTTTTTAGCGCGTCGGACTGGTTTTCAAGGCTTGCCGTCTCTTTGTCTAGCCCTTCCGCCGTTTCAATGGCGGCATCGCTCATTTCGCTTTCGGCGGAGATTCGACTTTCGATTTCTTCGCTGTTTCTGCGAAGCTCCGAGTTCAAATTGTTTAGCTCTGCCTCGGCTTTATAAAGCGATTCCTGCCAGCCCATGGTTTTTTTATCACTTTCGCCGTAGGCTTCGGCGGATTTTTGCAGCACTTCGCGCAGGGTCTTAATTTTGTCCTCTTGTGTGCTTATAGTGCGCTCGAGAATGTCATTTTTGGCGGTGAGGGCGTCGATGCTGTCCGCGTTTTCCTCAAATTGGGTTTTTGAGAGCTTCATCTCGGCGTTAAGTACCTTAATGCCTTGATTTATCAGCCCTATCTTTTCGCGGTACTCTTTCTCGCCGGAAAGTGTAAAATTTGTGTTTACATTGATTGACATTTACGCGCCCCCTCCCGCAAGATACTCTGCCAGCGACCGCTTTTTCGGCTCCGGCGGCGCAGGGTGTATCATCTTATAGTACTCGTCATATAAGACAATGCACCGACAGGGATTCATGCTTTTCCAAAACTCGGATTCCTGCCGGTGCAAAACATTAAGCCAGATATTGAGATACCACGCAAACGCCAGGCTTTTGCGCTCGTCTGCGTGGTCAATCCTTTTTTTCGTCCGCGTCCTCCGGCTCGATAAGGTCGCCGATTCCGGCGGCAACAATCGCCCAAATGTCAGCGCCGATTTTGCCGATTTCCGTCATCGTTAAGCTGCGCCCAAGCTCCTTGGCGGTAAACCGTTCCGGTCTGCCCTCCGTGTCAGCCGCGTCATTGAGCATTGCCGCAAGGAATGTGAGGGTGTTCTTTATGCTGCTCGTCTGCGACAGCGCCTTGCTAAGGTTGCCGCCCATAGCCTCCTGCACGTCGGCAAGGACGTTCATATTGCAGACGAGGCTATATGTGTGGTCACCGTATTGGTACGCAAGCGATTTTAAGCGTATATCCATCGTCAGGTCTCCCCAAGCACAAGCTTAGTCCACGCAATGGCTTCCGCTTCGGTCGCCACCGCTGCGGTTTCGATGAGCGCCTGCGTGGTGGAGTCGTCGGCAAGAAACTCGCCGGTTGTGGTAGGCGTTTGAAAAGTAATGCTGTCACCTTTGGTTTGGTAGACCATGGCAGGCGGCCCGAAAAGAACTTTGCTGACGAAAAGGCAGGTATATTTTGTAGTGCCGTCTATCTGGTCGGGCGCATAGCACGCAAGACCGACGTACTTGCCGATGTCCTTTGTGGTAAACTGCAAGCCTTTCACCGCAGTGCCACCGCTGCCGGGAGTACGACTTTTTTCGCTTGCGCCAAAAAGGATTTTCTGCGCTGCGTCGGGGATATACTTAACCCCGACGGAGATCGTGCCGCCGGTAGCAAGCTTCATGTACTCGGCGAGCTTGCTTTCTGCGTACAGTCTGCCCTCTGCGTATTTGAGCTCAAGGTTGACGTTCATAGCGTCGCCCATGGATGTGTGGTCGGTATATGTGATTGCGCCGCCGGTGTTTTTATAAGCTCCGATGCGGATGCCGCGCAGGTCAAATGCTGGCATTATATAAGACCCCTTTCTTTTAATTTCTCTTTTGTGATTTCTTCGAGCCGCTTTTGAATTTCTTTTTCACTTTTTTTGACGCCCTTAGTCCAAAAGTAACCGCCGGTGATTTCGCCATATTGTTTTGACCGACCGTAATTAAGCACAAACAAGATAGCGGCGTTTCTGTCGCCGGTCAAATTATGGCCTTTTGCGGTAATAGATATTACAGGCTCTCCGTACTTGTTTTTCTTTATTTTTGTTTTTTGCAGACGATTGGTCAAATGACCTATATTAAAATTACTTCGTATCATTTCGTCCGCAATGTTATCCATAGCTATATTTGCACTTTCGTAAAGCATTTGCTTTTGCGTTTGCTCATCAAAAATATCTGCTTTTTGCAGCGCAAGCACTAGCTTGTCTAATCCCTCAACGCTAATATTAGCCATACTCCGCGCCCTCTTTTGTCGCGATAAGAGACACCTGCGTAGTGTCTGCTGTGCCGTCGTACACCTCTGCCTCCACGGTGGCGATGTATCCGGCGGTTTCGAGTGCAAATTTTGTCAGGGCGACGATTCCGGCGGTAAACTTTTCCGCAAAAATGTTGACCGCATAGGTAACCGCCGTTTCTTGTTCTTTTCCCTCGGCGTACAGCACCCCATCCTGTCCTAAGAGTTGATAGGTGATATAGGTATGCGCGTCACCCGCATACGGAGGATGGCACACCGGCACGCCCACAAGCTCAAGTGCTTCATAGATTTTCATTTTTGTTTCCTCCGTGAGCATGTAAGCTCTATTCTGTCGTTGCTGGTGCTGTATGTGCGCACGACATCGTACACCTCATCGCTGTACTTGACTTCTTCTTCGCCTTTGTACTCAAAAGAGTACATGGAAAAGATTATATCCGCTTTGTAGCCTGCTTCCGTGGCTTGGTAAAATTCGTTATAGGTCACCGATTTAGGGTGCGCCCACACTTCCGCCTCGTACTTTACCTCGGATTCGGTTACGCCTTTTACGATGGTGTAGGTCATCTTGCGCAAAGTGATTTTTATGTCATTCATCGCGATATTCCTCCGCCATCATAAGGCAAGCCTTTAGTCCGTCGTAGCGCTGGTGGTACATCTGTGCACGATTGACGTCCTCCGCCATCACGGCGCGACACCACAGCTTTACGGCGTTGAGGATAAGCTCCTCGCCCTCGTCGGCGTAAAGTACGCCGCATATGCGGAGATCTGCAAGACACGCATCTATCTCGTCGCCGATGTCGCTGTCAAGCGCGCTTGTACTGACGCGCAGCGCAAGCTTTACCGCATCCAGCGTTTCTTGCTTCGCCATTTTTGCACCTTCTTTCAACAATCGGCGAGGCAAAAGCCCCGCCGATTAAAAGTGTTATCATGCAGTACCTTTTGCAATGGTGAGAGTGACAAAGCCGTTCTTGACAACAACGCCTGCACCAAGCTCGGACGCGCCGATGATGGTTTCAAGTCCTTTGTCGATGGCAAAGTCGTCACTGGTGCGGATGGTGTAGTCTTTAAAAAGGTCGAGTTCAAGGCACTGCGGGTTACCGTAAAACATAGTAGGCTGCGCGGCGGTGGTGGTCTGCGCAGTTCCGGCGAGGGCGGTGAGGTTGCTGTTGAGGCAGTATCTTACGACAAGACCGCCGTCCTTGATTGTGCCGGTGTTGGGGTTGGCAGTGTCGGGGGTAATCTCGTAGACTGCTTTTTTCTCGTTCGTTCCGCGGACGTCCCCGAAAGCGATAAGGTCGATTTTGTTGAGGAAAAGGACGGCTTCGCCGACAACGGATTCATCGCCTCCGTATGCCAGGGCAAGTGCACGCAGGGTTTTGTCGTTGATTACGCCTTTTTTGCTGTTGTCGAGGCTTGCCGCATTGCTATGTACAAGAGTAGAGCTCTTGAGCGCGGCGGTGACAAGTTCTGCCGCCTTTTTGCGCAGTGCAAGCATAGCCTGCTCGACTACCTTCTCGCGGTAGAGGAGAGGGGTCTGTGCCTTGACCTGCTCGGAGATCTGCGCCATGGTGCGGATACTGGTAGGTTTGATTTCGACATACCCGAAAGTGGGGTCGGTAGCGGTTACCGCAGATCCTTCCACTTGCGTTGCCGCGGCCGCCATATCGGCATCGAGATAGGCAACTTTATTGGAGCCCATTTCGGAGCAGTCAACAATCTTAATCAAGTCAATAATAGAGCTGACGCGGGAGCCCACAAGCTCGTTAATGCCGGATACTCCGGTCGGGGTTGCAAGCTTGCCGCTGGAAATAAGAGTGGATCTTACCTGCTTAACCGGCACGCTGGCGCGGCGGGTTTCAACAAATTTGTTTGCTCTTTTTTCTTCCTCGTTTTTCACGGGTGCAATGGGCTCTACCACAGTGCCCGCTCCGGCGGCGATTTTGTTGAGGAGTTTCGCTCTGGCTTCAAATTTCCCTCTTTCCTCGATGAGGTTGTCTGCCTCGGTGGAAAGCGCTTCGATATCAGCGCCTTCCGTGTCGAGTTCCGTTTTGATTTGTGCAAGTCGGGTTTCGATTTCTCTGAGTGTCATTTTTCTACCTCCGTAATTTTGATTTTGGTTATAGTTTTGCTTTTAAGGCTGTCAAGGTATTTTTTGCGCTCCTCGCGCATCTTTTCCGCGACATCGTCGCAAAAAGACCGGGCATTTATGTTTGTGTCCTCGTTCGCCGGGAGGGCAACGACGGAAACGTCAAAAATACGCGGCACATGGCGGTGCACGATTGTGCGGGTTTTGGTGTCGTAATAGTAATCCTTGCCGTAACTGCCGGTATAAAAGCCCCAGCTCATTTTGGTGAGCATTCCGGCAGTGATGTCATCGTATATGCTTTCCGCCGATGCCGTCCGACCGAGGTCTGCCCCGGTCAGTATGCCGGTATCATCCAGTTGCACGACAAGCGAACCGTTGCCGGTACGCGCGTACACGCGCCCGGAGTGATTAAGTTGAAAAATGATGTCCGACATATCGGTGCCGTCAAATGCTTCGCGCAAAAACTGTTCGTAGATCGGACCGTCGTCTTCTTCCCACAACACATAGGGTTCATATTTTGCAGCGTAGCCCTCGACGTACTTTTCGCAGTCAATCAGCTTTGTCTGGGTCAGCCCCTCCGTTATTGGCGTTAGGGTCATTTCCCGGTACTGGCGTGCCTCCATCTGCATTGCTGCTACCTCCTTCCTCTACGCCGAGCTTGCTAAGCTCGGTATACTCTTTGCGGATGTACCGCTTATCCCCGTTTTCCAAGTGTGGCAAATTCCAGATGTCCATGACGTCGTTGAGGCTGAAAAAGCCACGGTCAAAGCCCTGCGTCGACACTTGCAGCTTGTCTGAGTTAGTCATGTACTGCAAGCGGTTTGCGCTCCACACGATACCGTTGCCTCTTGCAAGCTCATATTTAGAGTATGTCATCGTTGTCATAGCTTGTGACAACTGGATTGCCCAAGGCTCGATTTTGCCCTCGTAGTAGGCACTCCAATCGTCGCCCACCGCCGAGTTTTGCAAAATCTTTTCACTGCATCCGAAATAGTCAAAGACGCGCGTCTCGATGATTTTCATCTGCTCGGGATTGACGATGTTCGGCATGCTCTTTATTTGCTGGATGTTCTGATAGGTGTTCGGGAAAAGCAGCAGCCCACCGTCCTCGGTCTCAAAATTTTCTGCGGTAAAGCGCTTGCGCTCATTGGCGAGGTCTTTTCCTCTGGCAAAGTTACTCGACTGTGCAATAAAGCGATAGGACGCTCCGTTTTTGATGCCCTCGCTTATACCTTTTTGCTGGTCAGATATAAGCTGCATCGTAGGGTCGAGGGCTTCATTGTTTTCGCCGCGCATGTCTTTGCGATAAAGGTATTTGCAAACGATTCCGACGCAGTCAAGCTCAATCGCAGCGGTTTTGCCGTTGCCGAAAGTGTATCTTGCGTATGGCTTGCCGTCATCCTCGACGAACTCGGTGCGCTGCGGCGAAATGGGGTAGTATCCGCATATCTCTTGATACTCATTATAGAGCGGCACGATGTAGCAGGTGTTTTCCGCCTCGGTTATAGTCGCTGCCTTATATAAAAACTGCGCCGAGGTCATAAAAGGGTTGGGCTTGCCGTCGAGCACGCGCTGCAGCAATAGCAGATCTGCGCCTGTTACCGTCGGCAGGAGCTTGGAGCAGTGCGAAGCAAAAGCGTGTATGCACGCCCGCGTCAGCTCCATCTCATACACGCCGCCCTCGTATGTCGTAAAGACCGGCGTATATCCGTCGAGCAGCTCAAAATATTTTTGCATCTGATTTTTTAGCTTTGGCTTCTTAAAAATCGTTTCAAAGATGCCCAATTCCGTATCACTCCTTAATCCTCGTTTTTTAATTGCTCGCCTATTTGGTCGTACCACTTTTGCCGGACGGTCAGTGCATCAATGACAGACACAAATCCATCTATGTGGCAGCGTTCCTCGATTTTAATCGGGCGAATTTTTCGCGTTTCGGCATTTTGCTTCATAGCCACATTCAAGAAATGCGCTTTCAACAGGTTATTTGTCCCGAGCTGAAGCTTTTTGTCCAAAATCAAGCCCTCCGCTTCGCGGATGACAGGCGTAAGGTTTTCGCCCTGAAAAACATCGTCCATGTGGAAACCGAACGCCTCCATGTCCTTGACAAGGTACTGCGCCGAGTATCGGTCATAGCCGACCTGCAAAGGGTATATCTGATAATCGTTGACGAGCGAAACAAACCAGTTGTAGCAGTCCATATAATCAACATAGTTTTCACCCGATGGCGTGATAAATCCTTGCTGAACATATATGTCATACGGTACGCCTTCGCGCTCTTGAAGCGCGGCGATTCGGTTTTTCGGCATAAAAAAGCGAGTGAATGTGTGCAATACACACGCTCGCTCTATCACTATGCTGCACGCGGTGAGGTCTGTCGTCTGCGAAAGGTCTATACCTCCCACGCAGTAGCAGTCGCGGAAATCCTCCAGTTTTGTGCTGTCGCCGCACACCGCGTTTATATCTTCGTAGCGCATCCACGCCACGGAAGCGTTTTGCTTGATGTTGCAGTACTTCGTCAAAAACTCCGCCTTTTTGCTGAGGCTGTTTTTGGCGACTGCGATTTCCTCTTGGTAGTATTCCTCTTTAACGGAGACGTTGAGGTTCGGGTTGCTCTTTTTTAGCTCCTCGATGTCGTCCCACTTGTCAACATCATCGATGATGTACAAAAACGGCAGCAGCCTTTTTTCTTCGCTGTTGCCGAGCAAAAAAGCCGTTGAACGCTTCATGAGGTCATCATACGGACCGTCATCTATGTATCCGGCTGTCGATATTGAGATTATAAGCGGCTGTTTTCGTGCGCCAAGTGCGGATTTCATTACCTCATATTGCTTGTTGCCCTGCATTGCTGGCCAGCTTGCAATCTCGTCGCAAATAGTCAAATGAGGGTTGAAACCATCGCTTTTTTTTGCGTTAAATGCTATTGGTTTAACGCTGCTGTTTGTTGCTTCGAGGTATACATCGCTGCGCCGCTTTTTGCAATATTTCATCAGCGGCGGCGATTTTACAAGCATCTGATAAAAACCGTCATAAACTTTGTATGCTTGTTCAAGTTTTGGTGCAAGGCAGTATGTCGCGGAGCCATATTCTCCGTCGCAAAAATTTACATATGCGATAATTGCGGAGCAAAAAAGCGTTTTACCGTTTTTTCGTGCGACCACCATAAAAACCTCGCGAAAAATGCGTATGCCTTTTTTGTCGACAATTCCGAAGATGGCGGCGAGCGCGGCTTTTTGCCAAAGTTCAAGGGTTATTAAGTCTTCGCGTCCTTCCGAGTGGTGGCAAAAGTTTTCCACAAAATCAACTGCTCGCTCGGCTTTACCTGCATCGTAGTAAAATTTTCGTTTTTTTAATCCGTTTATAAGGTACTCATAGAGTAGCTTTATCCACTTTCCGACCACTGCTTTGCCGCTTTGGATTTGTCTGTAGTATAAGCGTATGTAGTTCTTTCCGGCGCCGCTGGCTGATCTCATTTATGCCCGCGGAAAAATGCCAGCAGCTCATCCTCTTCCTCGCCGTCGGCATCCGCCCGCAAAGTAGTAATTATTTTTATAAGGGTCTGCACCGTCTGATTTGCAGCGGTGCTCGTTTTGTTGTACTCGCTTATCGCCGGATGAGTATATACGTTTTGCCTGCCTTTGACGTACTCCTTTGTTACAAGGTTGCCCTCCTCTATAATCGTTTTCTGCAAATCGTTTAATATTTTAATCTGCATTTTGTAGCGGTTAAAAGTGGTCAAAAAAAAGAAGTTTTGTTCAAGCCCATATTTGGTAGCAATTTCGATTATTTGTTCAGCTAACTCGTTAAGATTTACACTTTTTATGTCACTCATTGCTTAACCCTCTTACAATCTCTTTTTCTTTTTTGGATAAATCAAACCTTTCGATATTTTCTAATTCTGCGGCGGCACGCTCTGCGGCGGCACGCTCTGCGGCGGCACGCTCCGAAACTA
>ERZ1034992.227-NODE-227-length-35389-cov-6.014405_pt1 | contig 35389 bp, 22 predicted proteins | sample MGYA00520695_ERZ1034992 | MGnify/ENA primary metagenome ERZ1034992 (study PRJEB33766, sample SAMN09781778) | gut metagenome | biome: gut microbiome | host: Homo sapiens | place: Madagascar | study: EMG produced TPA metagenomics assembly of the PRJNA485056 data set...
GACGATGTGCATAAAGTTGGCTACATTGTCCTGCACGAACAAAATATCATATACCTGCTGGCTCAGGTAGAGCGCACCGACAAGGATCAGAGTGATCGGAATACCGCCGTTCCGGCTGCCGGCCAGACTGGACAGCATGATGAGCATAAACACGATGCCGGAGGCACCAAGCAGGGCGGAGGAGGGGAACAGCACACACTGCAGGATGCCGGACACAAGCGCGGTCATGAGGATGCCGCTCAGCAGGGTGCGGCTGCCGTAGCGCTCCTCCAGTGGGGGTGCGATGACAAGGAAAAGCAGCATATTGCCTATAAAGTGGTCCCAGCCTGCATGCCCCAGCACATGACCAAACAGCCGGACAAAAAACAACGGATCGGCCAGCGAAGAGCGGTAGACACTGAAAAGATGATAGGTTGTCCACCCGTTGGTCAGATGACCGAGCGCCAGCGAAGCAAGCGACAGAAAGAAAAAGGTCAGCGTGACAGGGACGTTGTACTGCAGATGGATATTGCTGCGCTTCATGGCGGATGCGCCTCCTTTGTATAATAGTACCAGTATAGCATATAAGCGGCCGACCTGTCGAGTACTGAGGAAGCCTGCAAATAAAAAAGAGCAGACCGTAAAAGGTCTGCCCGCAGTGTCATATAAAATCAAATAAAATGTCCCGCTATGGCAGCAGAGAGAGCAGTCAAAACGGCTCAGCAGGGCTGGATCTGCCGCTGCTTTAAAAAGTGGATCGTCATACCGGTGCAGTAGGCCAGCGCCAGCACCCAAGCGGCAGGGTTTGCAAGGCAGATGCCCAGAAAGCTGCTGCTGGATACGGCAGCCCAGCCGCAAACAGCGCGGCCGATCAGCTCGCCTACGCCGCTGAGGACGGCGTGCAGGCTGTAGCCCATGCCCTGCAGGGTATTGCGCAGGATCATCAGGGCGCCGTGGAAGCAGAAAAGGCAGCTGATGGCGGTCAGGTACTCCACCGACAGCGCTGCGGCTTGGTCGGAGGCCTGCCCCAGCACCATCTGGGTAAAGGCAGTCTTGCCGAAGAAAAGCACGACCCAGGCGGCTGCGCAATAGATCCACTGGATGATAAGGCCGTCCCGAATGCCCTGCCGGATACGATCGTAGCGGCGGGCACCCTCGTTCTGGCCCACAAAGGTCGCCATGCCCATGCCAACGGATTCCATCGGCAGGGTGAACATCTGGCGAATCTTATCGCCCGCCGTCTGGCCTGCAATAGCGGCAGTGCCCAGCGCGTTGATGGCGCTCTGCAGCAAAACAGCGCCGATGGCCGACACCGAGTACTCAAACCCCATTGGCAGGCCGACCCGGCAGAGCGCAGCGGCATGGCGGCGGGAGAATCCGCGCAGCCCTGCACAGCTCTGCAGCAAATCGGTTTTGCAGGCCAGCCAGTACAGGTTCAGCAGTCCGCTGACAAGTTGGCTGGCCACGGTGGCAAGGGCGGCACCAACCACACCCAGCGGGAATACGGCCAGTAACAGATAGTCCAGCACAATATTTAAAAAGCTGGATACCAACAAAAACAGCGTGGGGCGGCGGGAATCCCCGGCGGCCCGCAGTGCCCCGGCGCAGAAGTTGTACAAAATGGACGCCGGTATGCCTAAAAAGATGATGCGGATATAGCTCGCTGCCTGAGGCAGGATCTCCTCCGGGGTGTGGATGAGCCGCAGCATGGGCACAGCGAACGCATAGGTCAGTGCGGTAAAAGTGACGCCGAGCAGGCAGCACAGCCAGACACCGTTCCAGAAATAGCGCCGGAATTCATCGTGATCCTTTGCGCCCACAGCCTGTGCCAGCGGAATACCAAAGCCTGCACACGCGCCCAGCACAAAACCAAGTGTCAAAAAATGCAGCGAATAGGTCGTACCGACAGCGGCCAGCGCGGACTCGCCCAGAAAGCGGCCAACCATAACGGTGTCAGCAAAGGAATAGAGCTGCTGGAACAGGGTCCCGGCCACCAGCGGCAGCGAAAAAAACAACAGCTGCTTCAGCGGATGACCGGTGGTCAGATCCATCGTGCTATTTCTTGACATGAAAATAAAACCTCATTTCGACAAAATATGAATCAGTATACCATGGAAGGCGAAATAAAGCAACAACCGGCTTTCCACAACGCAAGAAAAGTGCTATAATAAGTAACAGAATAGGTGCTTTGGGTGTGCCGCAGAGACGGTGCGCCTTTTCTTGCAGGAACTACTACAGGGAGGAAATCTTCTATGGAAAAAGCAACCGTGTATTTTACCAATGAGCTTACCCCGGAGGCAGTCGTGAAGATGTACCGCCAGCTGGGCGTTGATCTGCCCGGCAAGGTGGCCGTCAAGGTCCACAGCGGTGAGGACGGCAACCAGAACTACCTGCGCCCTGAGTTTATGAAGCCGGTCATTGATGCCGTGAACGGCACGGTGGTCGAGTGCAACACTGCCTATGGCGGCGCCCGCAACGAAACGCCCAAGCATATCGAGCTGATGAAAAAGCATCATTGGAGCGACCTGTTTGATGTCGATATTATGGATGCCGAAGGCCCCGATGTGCAGTGGCCGGTTGAGAACGGCAAGGTGCTCAAGGTCAACTATCTGGGTAAGAATATTGAAAACTACGACAGTATGCTGGTGCTGATCCACTTCAAGGGCCACCCGATGGGCGGCTACGGCGGCGCGCTGAAGCAGCTGTCCATCGGCTGCGCATCCAGCGCAGGCAAGGCCTATATCCACTCCGGCGGCAAGGTCACTGACCAGAATATCCTGTGGGAGAACACGGCCGAGCAGGATACCTTCCTTGAGGCTATGGCCGATGCCGCCTCCACCGTGGCAAAGCACTTTGCAGAGAAGATCGCCTATGTGGCGGTCATGAAGAACCTTTCGGTCGATTGCGACTGCTGTGCCGTGGCGGAGGACCCCTGCATGAACGATGTGGGTATCCTGTCCAGTCTTGACCCGGTCGCGCTGGACCGCGCCTGCATTGATCTGGTGCGCAGCAGCAACGACCCCGGCCGCGAGCATTTTATGGAGCGCGTCAACAGCCGCCACGGCACCCACACGATCGATGTGGCCGAAGCCCTCGGCCTTGGCACGCAGGAATACGATCTGGTGCGGGTGTAAGCGGCGCTTATAAAAGACACCCGGCAAATTGATGAGCGATTGGCCGACAGCTGGGAGGTGCTGGGATGTACTTTGAATACGGCACGCAGGAAACCGAATACCTTGCCCGGAAGGACAAGTGGCTCGGTGCGGCGATCGAGCAGATCGGCCATATTGACCGCGCGGTGGACGGTGATCTCTTTTCATCGGTAGTGCATCAGATCGTCGGGCAGCAGATTTCCACCAAGGCACAGGAAACGATCTGGCAGCGGATGCAGCAGACCCTTGGCACCGTTGACGCCGGTCATATCCTTGCGGCGGGGGTGCCCGAGCTGCAAAAGCTGGGCATTACCTACCGCAAGGCGGAGTATATCACAGACTTCGCCCGGAAGGTGCAGACCGGGGAGTGCCGCATCGAGGAGATCTGGCAGATGCCGGACGAGGAGGTCATCCGGGTGCTGAGCAGCCTGAAGGGCATCGGTGTCTGGACGGCAGAGATGATCCTGCTGTTTTGTATGCAGCGGCCTGATGTTCTGAGCTACGATGACCTTGCGATACAGCGCGGGCTGCGGATGCTCTATCATCACCGCAAAATCGACCGCAGACTGTTTGAAAAATACCGGCGCCGCTACAGCCCTTATGGCAGTGTGGCCAGCCTGTACCTGTGGGCCATTGCGGGCGGTGCGATTCCGGGTATGCGGGACTACGCACCCGCTAAGCCGGGCAGCAAAAAACCGAAAACCGTCTGAGCGGTGGGGGGAGCTGCTATGCTGTACACAGGCTATTATCAATCGCCGCTGGGCAGGTTGCTTTTGGCGGCTGACGAAATCGGGCTGACCGGACTTTGGTTTGAGAGGCAGCGCTACTTTGCGCAGGGGCTTGCCCCGGTGCATCAGGACGCAGAAACGCCGATTCTGGCGCAGACCAGACGCTGGCTGGATCTCTATTTCAGCGGCAGTGTGCCGGACTTTACGCCGCCGCTCCATCCGAGCGGGTCTGATTTCCGGCAGGAGGTGTGGGCGCTGCTGCTGCAGATCCCCTACGGAAAAACCACGACCTACGGCGCACTTGCCGCCCGGCTGGCCGAAAAGCACGGCCAGCGCAGGATGTCTGCGCAGGCGGTGGGCGGTGCTGTCGGGCACAACCCGATCTCGATCATCATACCCTGCCACCGTGTTGTGGGGGCAGACGGCAGCCTGACCGGGTATGCGGGCGGGCTGGATACAAAGACCCGGCTGCTTGCAGGGGAGGGCGTTCCAATCGCGGAAAGCCTGTGGCGCTTACGGCCTGATATGTGAACTATACATGTCTGATATATACAAAATACTTTTTACACAGAGCCCTTTTCTGCGTATAATAGGCGATGCAGATGAGGTAGAGGAGTGGAAAAGTATGCAGTATACAGAACTGACCCGGAAGGAATTGCAGCGGGAATACACCCGCCTGACCCAGCGGTACAGCAGCTACATGCGCGAACCGATGGAGCTTGACATGCGTGCCGAGGACCCCCTGCTGGGACGGTGTGAGAACCGGCGGGCTGCAAAGCATTTCGGCACGGTGCTGGGTAAGGAGCTTAGCGATACAGGCGCGGCACGCCCCACGCCTGCGGAGGATGCCGTGGCTGCATTATGCACGATGCCGGGCTGCGCCAACCGCACAGTCGAGCTTTGCCGCAGGGCGGGCGTCCTTTTTGATGCTGTAGATCACAGCACGGTGCTGGCCCGCATCATTCCGTTTGATGCAAAGTCCGAGCAGCTGACCCATGCCGCGAGCCTGTTTGCCATCAGCGCGCGGCTTGCCGCACTGGAAAGCCTGCGCGGCACCCTGCTGCGCACCTGACGCACCGTAAGCCATAAAAATAACCGAGCAGAAGTCACCCGGAAGGGTGCGGATTCTGCTCGGTTTTCTTTTTATAGTGCGTCTGTTTTGGCGGTAAACGGCGAGGGCAGGGGAGCACTGCGCATAAAGCGCGATCGGCCGCTATTTATCGGCGGGGGGGGGTAATGCGGAAACGCCGCACAACCTGCTCAAGCATGGCAATGTCCACGGGCTTCGAGAGATGCTCGTCCATGCCGGCTTCCTTGCTCTTTTGCATATCCTCCAAAAAGGCGTTGGCCGTCATGGCCAGGATGGGAATTGTTTTGCCCAGCGGATTTTCGCTGCTGCGGATGCGGCGGGTGGCCTCCAGACCATCCATAACGGGCATCTGCACATCCATCAGGATCATATCGTAGTCGCCCGGCTTTACCTTGGCAAAGGCATCTACAATCTGCTGACCATCGGGGTAGATAGTGCAGGTTGCGCCCTTGGATTCCAGCAGCATCTGCAGAATTTCCGAGTTGATCTCGTTGTCCTCGGCGCAGAGGAACTTCATGCCGCACAGCAGGGAATTATCCGCCGGTGCATCATCAATCTCCGGCTTCTGCACAAGGGCAGCCTCGGTATCAATGGGAAATTCCAGCACGACCTCAAAGCGGGAGCCTTGGCCGGGGGCGCTTTCCACGCTGATGACACCGCCCATCAGGTCCACAACGCTCTTGGTAATGGCCATACCCAGTCCCGTACCCTGCACATGGTTGGTGCCGGACTTTTCCTCCCGCGTGAAGGGGTCGAAAATGGTTTTCAGGTAGGCATCACTCATGCCGATGCCGTCATCCTGCACGATGAATTTGTACTTGGCGTAATGTGCATTGCGGGGAAGCTCCTCGACCTCAAGCCGGATATGCCCGCCTGCGGGCGTGTACTTGACCGAGTTGGAGAGGATATTCATCAAGATCTGGTTCAAGCGGTTGGGGTCGGCCAGCACATGCTCATGCTGTACCGAGGTCGTGACCACGCGAAATTCCTGATTGCGCTGGTGGGCCTGCTCGCTGATAACGCTCTCGACCTGCTCGATCTGCTGCAGAAGGTCCATCTGCTCGATGTTCAGGGTGGTCTTGCCGCTCTCGATGCGGCTCATATCCAGAATGTCGTTGATGATGCCGAGCAGCAGATGTCCGGATATTTCCAGCTTTTCAAGATGCTCGGCCAGCTTGTCCGGCTCGTGCAGCTCGTTTTTCATCAGGGTGGTGATGCCGATGATGGCATTCATCGGTGTGCGGATATCGTGGCTCATGTTGGACAGAAAATCTGTCTTGGCCTTGCTGGCGCGCTCGGCACCCTGCAGGGCATCCACGGCAACCTCCTGCGCGCGCTTCAGCTCGGCATTGCGCGCGGTAAGCTGCTGGTTGTAGTTTTCCAGCCGCAGATTTGTCTCCTGCTCGGCCTGCAGGGCATCGCGCTGCATATCCCTTTGCAGTCTCCAAAGAATCAGAATGGTGGAAAGTGAAAAGACAGTGGCAAAGCCTATAATGATGGCGGTCACCAAATCTACCAGCTTTTGCGTGTTGGTGGCGACATCATCTGCAGGAACCAGAAACGCCAGTGTCCATGCGGCGTTTTCCATCTGCTTGAGGGAGTAAAAATACTCGGTGCCGTCCAGAACGGCGTTGGAGTAGCAGACGCCGTTCTCTTGCAGCTCTGCCTTTGCCTGCTGAAAGGACGAGCCGTGCAGATAGGACATTTGAGAAAGCACGGTGTAGACATTCTGACCCTTCAGCAGCTCGGTGTTATTGCTGTTGAACAGCTTAAGGCCGTTGTTTTCCAGCACATACACGCTGTTGTGGTCATCGTAGGCATCACAGCGGAAGTATGTGTTCAGCTGCTCCATGCTCTGCGCAATGCCGTAGTAGCGCAGGCTGATTTGCGCTGTGCCGGCTTGCAGTGTGATGGGAGTATCCAACCGCTTTAAGAATACCATGCGGGAATCGCTTTCCGTCAGCGAGTTTGTAACATAGTTGACCCATTCCGGGTCGTCCTCAAGGTAGTGCATCTCCCGCAAAAGACCTCGGCTGCCCTGCTGGGTGTAATACCGCCCGGCGGAATCAACGGCCAGCAGGGTGATCTGCTTTTCTTCCAGACTGGAAAGGGCGGATACCCGCTGCAGATATGCATACAGGTCGGTGTCGGTCTGCAGGTCGGTGCCAATCAGGTAGTTGCACTGCACATTGACATCTGCCCAACGGTTGCCAATAACATCCTCCAGATTGCGGAACATCTGGTGGGTGATCTCCTCCATCTGGTTCAGGCGTTCTTTATAGACAAGATTTTTGATATAGGTCCGGCTCAGGACAAAGAAGCCCGCGACTGCCGCAAGACTGGCGAAGATGCAGGCCAGCAGGATGCGGCGGTATTTTTTATCCTTCCACATTTTGCGGCTCCGTTTCGTCCCATGCGGCGTTTGCACGGCTCAGCGTCTCAAAGGAGCCGAAAAACGCCTTGGCAGCGTCCATGCCCACCACGCCGGAATCCACAACCTCAGCCTCGGCCGCCAGCTTGTCACTGACGCCGCAGATGGCGACCTGATAGGTCTTGTCCTCCTGCACGGCGGCGGGGCTTACCAGTACATAGGGATAGCATTTTCCGTTGCCGTAGGCATCGTAGCCCTCGGTGAGCAGGTCATTGATCTGGCTGCCGGTCAGCGTCACGGTCTGTATGGTGCGATTCCAGCCTGTGGGCAAAATGACCGACAAATCGTAGTCAGTCAGCCCCTTGGCGTACAGCTTGCCGCTGACGCCATAGTGGTTCTGTTCAGTGGGGTTGCCGGAAATCCATGTCCCCAGCGAGACGAGGGCCAGATCGCTGCCGGTGGCCTCGGCAAAGCAGCGCCCCACAAGCCGGGCGCAATCCTCCTGCGGGATGTCCTCAGCCGCGGTGGTGATAAGATCGGGCGTGTTGTTTACGACCTTATCCTGATCGCCGTCCAGCTGGGCGATGACTTCGTCGATCGTGGCATCGCCGCGCATAAAGTCCAGCATCTTGTTGCCGGTGGTCACAATGGTGTTCTCCCACCCGGAGTAGATAAAGGGTGCTGTGCTGCCGAAGTTCAGCGCATCGGCAATGTCAGCGTAATAGGTGTCGTGTGCTTTGGCGTTCTTAAAGGGCATCAAGCTGCTTTTGACCTTGGTTTCGGGGTACAGTGCAGTGGTGCCCTCCACGGTGGAAAGCACACGCATGACCTTTAAAGCATCCTCCAGCTTTTGGGGGTTCTGCTCCAGCCGCTTGTTCAGGCCAAAATAGCGGTTCACGCTCAGCACAAAGACATTCTGGCTGCCGTCCTCGGAAAGGTAGGGCATCAGGCCGAACTTATCGCGGGTGCCGTCTGCCTCCACAATGCCGTTGGTGCTGCCCAGCAAAAACAGGGCGTCGCCGTTGATCATCCGCTGGCGGGTCACCTCGTCGCTGATGGGGTCGCCGTCACCGTTCAGCATACCGATGTCCCGCCATTTCTGGATATACGCCATCGCCTGCATCATACCCGGTGTGCCGCTGACATTGGCTTTGCCGGACAGGTAATCCTTCTGCCAGCGTTTGCCGTCCAGCGTGCCGAGAAAGCCTGCGTCCGCAATGTTGCACATATATTGGAACCCATAGCCGGGGTACTGGCTCTGCGGCAGGCAAAGCGCCACACCTGCAGCCTCAGCCTTTTCGGCAAGCTGCTCCAGCTCGGCAAAGCTGGTGGGTACTGTCCAGCCGTTTTGCTGCAGCAGGGTCTTGTTGTAGGTGATGCCGTAGCAGTTGTAGACCGAGGGCAGCAGATAAATGGCACCGTTGTCCGTGACCTCCTGCAGGCGGGATTCAATGTAATTGTCGGTGAAATCATAGCCCGCAAGGTCGATGAGCTGGTCGCTCATGTCATCAGTCATCGGGTTATAGACCGTGACGGTGCAGATGTCCGGCAGGTCATGGGCCTCAATCATATTTTGGATGCAGGAGGTCGTGTTGTCACCGCTGTAGGGAACGATCTCAATATTCACTTCCGGGTAGATGCTGTGGACCTTGTCGATAAAGGCCTCGACATTCAGGTACGGTGCCATAAAGGTGACAGCCTCATGTGCCGTGGACTCACTGGTGGCAGGTGCAGCGGCTTGACTGGCAGCACAGGCAGTAAGCAGGGCCGCTGCGGTGAAAAGGCTCAGCCCCCGAAGTGCCATGCACCGGAAATGGTTGTTCATCATCTGAATTTTCCCCTTCAGCTTTTCGTATCGCTTTCCCTCGATTATTATGAAAGAATGTTATAAGTTTATCACTTATACACATTGATTGCAAGGATTTTTATGGCGCTTATACCAGTTTTTTACATGGGGTAAGGCGGAAAAGAAACATCCCGGCTGCTGGGCAGCCGGGATGCAGTCGGTTATTCGTTAAGTAAGCAGGTTTGTCATGCTCTTCAGGCTGACGCCCAAGGTGGAGGCATTGTGCAGCAGCGCGGAGGTCGCAGGCGGCAGAATGCCCATGGCGCCCAGCACGATCAGCATACTGTTGAAGCTCATGATAAAGCGGTAGTTGGCGCGGGTGCGGTGCTGCAGACCGTTGGCGATGGCTTTCAGGGTCACCAGTTCCCGCAGGCTGTCGGCGGCAATCGTAATGTCCGCGATCTCGCGCGCAATGGCGGCGCCGTCACTGATCGCAATGCCGACATCAGCAGCAGACAGGGCCGGGGAGTCGTTGATGCCGTCCCCCAGCATGATGACGGTGCGGCCGGCGGCCTTTTCGGCATCGACAAAGCGGGCCTTATCCTCAGGCAAGACCTCGGCATAATAGGCGTCTACACCGACCTGCTTTGCGATGACGGAGGCCGTGCGGTCGTTGTCGCCGGTCATCATGACCGCCTTTTGTATGCCAAGGCCGCGCAGCTGGCGAAGCACCTCGGCGGCCTCCTCGCGCAGGGGGTCGGCAATGCAGATGACGCCGGCCAGCACCCCGCCGATGGCAAGATACAGGTGGGAATACTCCGGCGGCAGGGCGTCAAATTTGGCGGTCTCAGCCGTCGGGATATAGCAGCCCTCATCCTCAAAGACAAAGTGCTGGCTGCCGATGACGGCCTTCTCGCCGCCGATGGTGCTGGCAATGCCGTGCGCTACGACATACTGCACCTCGCTGTGCATCTCATCATGGCGGATGCCCTTTGCGGAAGCGGCCTGCACAACGGCGTTCGCCATTGAATGGGGGTAATGCTCCTCCAGACAGGCGGCAATGCCAAGGACCTCGTCCTCTGTGCGGGTGCCGAACGGAACGACCTGCACAACGGTCGGGGTGGCATGGGTCAGCGTGCCGGTCTTGTCAAAGACGATGGTGTCGGCGTTGGCCAGTGCCTCAAGATACTTGCCGCCCTTGACTGTGATGTGGTAGCTGCCGCACTCCCGCATGGCGGACAGCACCGCCAGCGGCATCGAGAGCTTCAGCGCACAGGAGAAGTCTACCATCAAAATCGAGATAGCGCGCGTTGCGTTGCGGGTAAGCGCATAGGTGACGGCCGTGCCCAGCAGGCTGTAGGGCACCAGCTTATCGGCCAGCGCTGCGGCGCGGGTCTCGCTGGCGGATTTCAGCTTTTCGGAGTTCTCAATCATCCGGACGATCTGGTCATAGCGGCCGCTGCCCGCCTGCTGTTCAACGGTCAGGGTGATCTGGCCCTCCTCCACAACGGTGCCTGCGTAGACAACAGCACCGGCCGCCTTGCGCACCGGCTCTGCCTCGCCGGTCAGCGAGGCCTGGTTGACGCTGGCCTCACCGTCCAGCACTCTGCCATCCAGCGGAATCACGCTGCCGGTATGCACGATGATGGCATCTCCGGTGCGGATCTGCGAAATCGGGACAAGGACCTCGCCCTCGGCGGTAAGCTGCCAGACGCGGTCCACATTCAGCGACATGCAGTGGGCCAGATCGCCCAGCGACTTTTTGCGGGTCCATTCCTCCAGCAGCTCACCCAGCCGCAGCAGGAACATGACCGAGCCTGCGGTGGAAAAGTCACCCCGCAGCATAGATACCCCGATGGACAGCGCGTCCAGAACCTCGACCTCCAGCCTGCGGTGCAGCAGGCTGCGCAGGCCGTGCCAAAGATAGCGCACACTGCATACCGCAGTGTAGGCAAAGCGTATCGGTGCAGGCAGGAACAGCTTGCGCGCAAAGTGGAAAAGCGTCAGATTGACGAGCTTTTCCTGATACTCATGGTTTACGGCGCGCGGGCTGTTGGCGGATACCTCGGTCAGGGCCTGCACATCAAAGCGGAAGGCGGCTGCGCCGCGCAGTACATCGGTGCGGGCACCCGTGTAGGTGATGACGGCGTCACAGGTGCGCTCATACACAACGGCAACACGCACGCCGGGCAGATCGGCAAGGTAAGCCTGCAGCTGGTCGGCCTCGGCCATGGACAGCCGCGGCTTGTTGAGATGCAGGCGGATGCGCCCGCGGCTCTCATGCAGAATGTTCCATTTCATTATAGTTATGCTCCCAACAATAAAAAGGCTTCTCCGCGAGTGGGAAAAGCCTTTGCAGTAACCGGCAAATCAAAGCCGAGGTGTAAGGGCTGCAGCCGACTTGCGGCCGAGTCGTCATAGCTTACTCGGCCTTCTCGTCAGCGGCATCCTCGATCACGGCATCGTCCTCGGCGTTGCGCTGCTCGTTGATCTCCTTGGCATCGGCCAGAATGTCGCCGCAGTTCTCCTGCAGAGAGGTGGCGGTTTTCATGACCTGATCCTTCATGCGCAGCACGGCAGCGGTACACTGGGTGTACAGCTTCTTTGCATCCTTGCTGGTCAAAATCTCAATACCGGCGGAGCCGAACAGTGCGCCACCTGCGAACAGACCGATCTTTGCCCAATTCATAACTCATTTCCCCTTTACTATCCTTATACGGTATACGGTCTGGATTTTACAAATAAACCCAGAAGGTTTACTAATTATTTTACAACGCTTGCCCATCTGAATGGTAGGTAAAAAAGACAGGAATCGTGCAATTTGGATTTTATTCAGCGCACGGGCAGGCAACGCGGCGCAGCTCTGTGGGGCGGCGGCCGGTGTGGCGGCGGAAGGCGGCGGAAAAGCGGCTGGGGTCCTCATAGCCGACACGGTGCGCGATCTCCGCTACAGGCAGATCGCTCTCCTGCAGCAGCCGCGCGGCTGTGTCCATCCGCACAGTGCGAAGATAACCGGCCACCGGCACCCCATAGAGCGCCTTGAAGCAAAGCTTCAGGGAGCTTTGGGAGAGATGAAACTTAGTTGCCAATTCTGCAAGGGTGATGCGGCTGTCCTGATGGGCAACCAGATAGTCGTGCGTCTGGCGGGTGCGCTCCAGCATGAGCCGGTCAAAATAGGGGGTGCGGGGCGTATCGGCGGCATAGCGGCTGATCAGGGTATCCCAATGCGCCAGCGCGGCGCTTGCCACGCGGGGATCGTACATGATGCCGCTGTTTTTCTCGATCTCGCAGCGGCATGCCGCGCCGGTCATCGCGGTGCGGTAGCTGCGGCTGCTCATCATGGCGTCAATCGAGTCCGCCACAGCGATAATGCGCGAGCCTAAAGGGATATCGGTCCCGGATAAGCCATCGGGGTAGCCGCGGCCGTCCCAACGCTCATGATGATGCAGGACCAGCACGGCAATATCCTGAAAATCCGCGACCCTGCGCAGTATATTATAGCCTGTGACGGGGTGGCGGCGCATCTCCTGCCATTCATCGGCGGTCAGCGGCCCGGTCTTGCGCAGCACGGCGTCCGGCACGGCGATTTTCCCAATGTCGTGCAGATGGGCGGCTATATGGATAAGCGCGGTCTCGTCCGGGTCCAGCCCCAGTGCGGCTGCAAGCACAAGGACCATATCTGCAACGCGGTTGGAATGGCTGGCGGTATAGGTATCGCGGGCATCCAGCGCGGAGACAATGCTCTCGATCAAATCGTGATACTGCAGCAGGTGCGCTGCAGCGTGCGGCGGGGCGGTCAACTGCCGGGGCTGGTCTGCCATGGGCCCGATCTCCTTTCACAAAGTTAGTAAGCGCTAACAGTTAGCATAGACTATATTAGTCTAAACAAACTAACTTGTCAATAGGAAATCGAAAAAAGCAATAAAAATAGACGGGCAGTTTAAGCGCGCACATCCTGCCGGCGCAGCAGCAGCCATGCCAGCGCGAACATCGCCGCCAGCCAGAACAGGCAGCTGAAGGCGAACAGTGCATAGCTTCCGGCTAAAGCATCCGCACTTTTGTTGGAGTTCATACCGAGTTGCATCAGAGAATAGGGCCACAGGAGTCCAAAGCCTTTGGAGCTGATAAAGATGCCGGTAATGCCGCCCAGCAGGCCCAGAAAGATGGGCACTGCAAAGCTGCGTATGACCATGGCCAGCACCAGCTGTGCTGCAATGACGGCCAGTGCGCCCAGCAGACCGCGCAGCAGATAGAGCGGCAAGGTGACCGGCGGCAGGCCGGGCAGCTGCGCGAATACCTTGCCGCAGAACACAAACAGCGCAAATACAAAGCTGTGGGTCAGCAATGCCAGCTTTGTCACCACCGCAAACTTTGCGGCAAACAGGTCCAGCGGCGGCACAGGGCTTGCCATGATGAGGTTCCAGTTGTGCCCCAGATGCTCCAGCCGCCACAAGTAGGCAGCATAGGTGGCGACCATGGCGGGGAAAAAGAGCATGGAATAAAACAGGGTGTGCTGGGTCCACAGGCTGTACCAGCCATCGGTGAGGATCTCAAGATTCTGCAGATAGTTGAAGGTGCCGTAGGTGGCGGAAAGAATGGGCAGCACAAAGAACATTGCCCAGATGGGGGATGCGTGGAGTTTGCGGTTCTCCGCAAGAATACAGCGTTTCAGCATGGTTTTATACCTCCTCGTCCTGTACCTTGCGCCACGCAAGGGCAAACAGCACTGCGCCCAGCGCAAGGGTAAAGGCCAGCAACCCCCAGTTGAAGGGGCGGGTGCCGTAGGTGACGGTGTGGGTGACCTCGTCCCAGTTCGCCACTTCGTAGGCGCTCAGAGGGATGTAGTACCCAAAGGGCACAAAATAACTGGCAATGGGCGGCATAAAGGCAGAGAACAACCCGACCAGCGCCCCCACAATGCCCACGCAGAGCGCCGGCAGGGGATTGCCGACCCACAGCATCAGCAGAAACTCGCCGAAGAAAAGCATACAATCCACGGCCAGTGTGCAGACGAACAGATAGGCCAGCTGCCCCGCAGGAAAGACCTCGGTGTAGCCGTGGACGCGCCCCAGCACCGGTACACAGACCAGCTCCAGCACCGTGACCAGCAGCACCTCCGACACGCCAAAGACTGCCTTGCCCGCAAACAGGCTGCGGCGGCTCTGCAGGGTGTAGAGCAGTTTGGCGGTGTTGCCTTTGATCTCCATATCCCACAACCGGGAGGCCAGCACTGCCATCATCACCGGCATCAGAATCGCCTCGATGACCGGCAGGCTGTAAAGCAGGGCACTGTAGCCGTTGGCAAGCTCCTCCGGGTCTGTCGGGGCAAGGCCGCCCACCCACAGCACGACAATGCCGGGGATCAGCAGGCAGAGGGCAAGGTCGTGCCGACGGCGGGCCTTTTGCAGCTCCGTAAAAAAGGCTGTCATCTTACGCCACCTCCCCGCTGCTTTGGGTCAGGCTGAGGAAGATGTCCTCAAGGCTCTTGGTCTGTGCAGTCAGCCCAATGACACCGGCGCCGCTTTCGGCAAGGGTGCGGACCAGCGCGGCCAGTGCGTCATCCCGCAGCGGGGGAAGCTGCAGCGTGTCCGGCTGGTCGGTCAGCCTTGCGGCCGTCACCCCCTGCTGCTGCAACACAGCAAGGGCCTTGGGGACTGCCAGCACCCGCAGCAGCGTGCCGCCCCGGCTGTGCTTTTGCAGCTGCTGCAGCGAACCCTCGAACAGCAGCTTGCCGTGGTTCAGGATGCCGACCTGATCCACCATCTGCTCGATCTCGCCCAGCAGATGGCTGGAGATCAAAACGGTGGCGCCGGTGGTCTGCGGCATTGAGGCAATAAGGCTGCGCATTTCCTGAATCCCGGCCGGGTCCAGACCGTTTGTGGGCTCGTCCAGAATCAGCAGTCTGGGGCTGCCCAATAGAGCCATAGCGATGCCGAGCCGCTGCTTCATGCCCAGGGAATACTGCCCCACCTTCCGGTCAGCGTCCTTAGTCAGATGCACGATGTCCAGCACCCGGCGGGTATCCCTGCGGTCAACGCCCTTCAGGTCGGCAACGATGGCCAGATTTTCCCGCGCGGTCAGGTGCAGGTAGCCGGAGGGCGATTCGATCAGGCTGCCGGTCTGCCGCAGCAGCGGAATACGGTTTTTCTCGTTCATGGACTGCCCCAGCAGCGCCACGCTGCCGCCGGTGGGATGCACAAGCCCCAGCAGCATCTTCATTGTGGTGGATTTTCCCGCCCCGTTGGGGCCTAGAAAGCCATAGACGCAGCCCTCCGGGACGCACAGATCCAGATGATCCACTACAAGACGCCCGTGATAGCTTTTGCAAAGGGCATGGGTCTCAATTACAGGTTTCATACAAGGTTCTCCTTTCACATTCACGATCCTTTCGGAATGCTGCCAGAATACACCCGTCATCTTAATCCTGCCGGAAGGATAGCTTAATTTACGCTTAAATTTACGGGCGTTCTCTTTTGAAGCGCAAAAATTGTGGTATAGTAGAGAGGGAAAAGGAGGAAACGCCTTGTGAACACCATTTATGATGCGAAAATCCTGATTGTGGATGACAACGCCGATCTGCTGGCACTGCTGTGTGAGCAGCTGCGCGGCGCAGGATACGGGAAGATCCGCACAGCACAAAGCTGCGGGGGCGCACGCGCCGCCTTTGCGGCCGGGCAGCCGGAGCTGATGATCTTGGACATCAACCTGCCGGACGGGGATGGGTTTTCTTTATTCCGTGCGCTGCGGGCCAAAGCGGATGTGCCGGCGCTATTTCTATCGGCACGGGATGCGGATGCAGACAGGCTGTTCGGGCTGGGGCTGGGGGCGGACGATTACCTGACAAAGCCCTTTTTGATGCAGGAACTGTTGCTGCGGGTGCAGCATATTCTGCAGCGGGCTTACCGGGCGGAATTGTCAGCGGCAAAACCAACGGTATTGCAGCTTGGGCCGCGCAGCGTAGACCTGAACGATGCCGTTGTCAGCCTGCCAGACGGAAAAACATTGGCGCTGACGGCTACCGAGCTGGCCCTGCTGCGCAAGCTGGCAGAAAACCGGGGGCATATCGTGACCTATGATGCCCTCTGCGATGCTGTCTGGGGTGCGGATTACTATGGCTATGAGAACAGCCTTGGCGTACACATCCGGCATCTGCGGGAAAAGCTGGAAACCGAGCCCGGTGCGCCGCGCTTCCTGCGCACGGTGCGGGGCATCGGCTATAAGCTGACAAAGGAGGGAGAGCCTTGAAAACCTTTGCACGGCTGATCCGGCGGTATGTGCTGGCCGCTGTGGGCGTTGTGCTTTTGCTGCTGTTTTCCGGCGTTGCCCTGCTGGGGTGGCTGGGCTGGCAGGAGAGCCGCCGTCTGCCGCAGCGGGAATACGCCTCCAGCGAAATTGCAGATGCTATGGTGGAAACGGCAGACGGGCTGGCGCTGGGGGCAGCGCACACGCCGCAGGAATGGATGGACGGCTATGCTTGGGCCATGGTGCTGGATGATGCCGGCGCTGTCCGGTGGAGCTACGAGCTGCCGAAGGAACTGAACCACACCTATACGGCCGGCGAAATTGCCCGGTTTGCCCGCTGGTATCTGGCGGATTACCCGGTGTTCTGCTGGGAAGAACCCTACGGTCTGTTTGTTATAGGTCTGCCCAAGGGGAGCCTTTGGCGGTACAGCGTGTACAGCTCGCCGGAGCTTGTGCTGAACATGGCCGGAATCCTCCCGGCGGCAGTGCTGGGATTGCTGCTGCTGGGGCTGGCGCTTTGCCTTTGGCTGAGCTGGCGGGGGGCAAAGCGGCTGGAGACCGTAGCAAACGGTCTGGATGCGCTGGCACAGGGGCAGAGCGTCCAGCTGCCTACCAATGGCTTTGCAGGGGAACTGGCGGAAAAGCTGAACAGAACCGGCGCCCAGCTGCAGGCCAAAAACGAGATGCTCGCCCGGCGGGACAATGCCCGCACCCAATGGATCGCAGGGGTCAGCCACGATGTGCGCACCCCGCTGGCCCTGATCATGGGCTGGGCAGAGCAGATGGAGCAGGACGCGGAAATGCCGGCGGCCTCCCGGCGGAAGGCGACCGGCATACGAACCCAGTGCGAAAAGCTCCGCACCCTCATAGATGATCTGAACCTGACCAGCAAGTTGGAATACGGCGCACAGCCGCTGCGCAGAAAGAGCCTCCGGGCGGGGCCGCTGTTCCGCGCGTTGGTGGCGCAATTTTGCGAGAACGCGCAGGAAAAAAAGTGTGAGATTGCGCTGGAGCAATCAGAGCAGAGCGAGCAGGCAATGCTTTGCGCAGACCGCGCCCTGCTGGAACGATTGCTTGAGAATCTATTGAACAACAGCATCCGCCACAATCCCGGCCTGGTGAGCATCACCGTGCGCACCGAAGCGGCGGGGGGCTGCTTTTGCCTGACAGTGGCCGATGACGGCTGCGGCTACCCACCTGCTGTGCTGGCGGCTATGAGCGACCCTGCGCCCTGTGAAAATGCTCCGCACATCCTCGGCCTGCATGTGGTGGAGCAGATCGCCATCGCGCACGGCGGAAAAGCAGAATTTGCGCAGAATATCCCGCAGGGCGCAAAGACGGTCATCAGCCTGCCGATGGAGTGAAAAGCTTGGATAGCGCTGCAAAATACAAACGCCTCCGGCAGCTTATGTTGAAGCACAAACATAAGCTGCCGGGGGCGGTGCTTTATGGGCTTCCGCTTATTCCTTTGCCGCCGGAATGCGGAGCTGGGCGCGGTATTCGGTCGGGGTGATGCCGTAGAGAGCGCGGAAGCTCTTTACAAAGCTGCTGTAATTTGTAAAGCCGCTGGCGGAGCAGGCATCCAGCACGCTCATACCGGCGGCAAGGGCGTTGCGGCAGTGCTGCATCCGCAGGTTGGTCAGATAGCCGTGGACGCTCTCGAGGGTGTATTCTTTGAACACGCGTGAAAGATGCTCCCGGCTGGTGTAGGTGTAGCGCGCCAGCTGCGCAACATTCAGCTGGGGGTCTGTGTAGTTCGCCTGCAGGTAGGCAACCGCCTTGGCAACCAGCAGGCTTGTGGCGGAGGGCGGCGGTGCCGCGCGGCGGCCGTGGATCACATGGCAGAACAGCAAAATCAGCTCGGTCACCTCACAGCACTGGACCGCCGAACGGATCGGCTCATCCAGATAGACGGTCTGTGCCATCCGCTCCAGCAGACCGCGGAAATCCCACCGTATGACCGAGTCGGCGTCAAGTATGACAGGCTCGCCCTGCCATAAACGGTCGGTCAGCCCGCTCTGCACCCAGGCGCGGTCCCAGATGCCGGGCGCGATCTGCACGACAAGCCGTTCAGAGGTGTCCGTCGTGATGTTGAACTTGCCGGAATGGAACATCTCCCCGGGAAAGAGGATCAGCTCCCCCAAGTGCAGGTCGTAGACGCTGCCGCCGATGGAATACCGCACACTACTGCCCGATACCGGCAGGATCAGCTCATAGTAGGGGTGCGAGTGTACGACCGACTGGCTGTTGAGCTGGTTGGTGTACCATGCTACCGCGACATCGCCGCCCTGCAGGGCTGAGCTGGCCTTCTCCTGCGTGAGAAGGGAATCTACATAGTGCGGCATTTTTTGTATGATCATGGCGCAGGCCTCCCCACGAATTTTGTCCTTAAGACGATTATATCACATTTTGCGATATTTGCGCTACAAAAAGCAGAGAAATTTGGCCGCATATTTGATATTATAATGACGAAATAAGGCAACAGTAGCAATTATCACAAAAACAAGCGCTAGAATTTGTGAAGGTTGCACAAATCATGCCGAAACAAACGCTTTTTCCACTTGACCAACGCAAAAGAAGAAAGGGGAAAATCTATGAAAGTGTGCTACACCGGCGGCGCTGTCAAGGACTGCGGCAGCTACTATTCCGTTGCTACCAACGCTGTGGAGCTGCGCATCTGGTTTTTGACCGATGACATCCTGCGCATCCGCGCCGGCTTTGACGGCGACTGGGACGAGGCCTCCTACAGCCTGACGATGACCGCATGGGAGTCCCGCACCGATGCCCTGATGCAGGGCTGCCGCAAGCGCGTAGAGCCTGCCGCCGCCGCTTTGACCGATGGCGAAACGCAGGCTGTGATCCAGGGCGAGCGCCTGAAGGTCGTGATCGAGAAGGAACCCTTCCGCATCATGGTCTACGACAAGGACGGCAGCCTGCTGCACGCCGACATTCCTGACCTTGCCTACCGCGAGGACAGCAACCGCCGCCGCATCCATGCCAGCCAGATCGAGGCCGATGACTGCTTCTACGGCTTCGGTGAGAAGTCCGGCGAGATCAACAAGGCCGAGAAATACATGAATATGGCCCCCGGCGATGCGATGGGCTACAACGCCAAGGAGACCGACTCTCTCTACAAGCATATTCCTTTTTATATCCGGCTGAACCGCGGCACAAAACAGGCGGTCGGTTACTTCTACCACAACACGGCCGAGTGTGATTTCAACATGGGGCGCGAGAAGCGCAACTATTGGCATCGCTACTCGTCTTACCGCACCGATGCGGGCGATATTGATCTGTTCCTGATCGCAGGCCCGTCCATCCGCGAGATCATCGAGCGCTACACCGACCTGACCGGCAAGAGCGTCATGCTGCCGAAGGCTGCACTCGGCTACCTTGGCAGCTCGATGTATTACCCCGAACTGCCCGAGAACAGCGATGACGCGGTGCTGGATTTCATCGACACGACCCGCGAGGAGGGCATCCCCGCCGATGGTTTCCAGCTTTCCAGCGGCTACTGCGCTGTCGAGACGGCCGAGGGCATCAAGCGCTGCACCTTCACTTGGAACCACAAGCGGTTCAAGGACCCGGCGGACTGGTTCGCCCAGATGGAAAAGCGCGGCATTGTGGTATCGCCCAACATCAAGCCCGGTATGCTGCTGGTTCACCCGCTGCTGGACGAGATGAAGGAGAAGGGCATGTTCCTGCCCGCCTCCGATGACAACGCGGGCCTCGATGGTCTGGCTGTCGGCACATGGTGGGGCGGCCCCGGCCTCTTTGTAGATTACACGAAGGAATCCACCCGCCTGCACTGGAAGCAGTACATCAAGGACGCGCTGCTCAAGTACGGCTGCCGCTCCATCTGGAACGACAACTGCGAGTATGATTCCCTTGTTGATAAGGACGCCAAGGTCTATTTTGAGGGTAAGGGCAGCACGATCGGCACGATGAAGCCGGTCATGAGCAACCTGATGTGCCAGCTGTCCAACGAGGCTATCGAGGAATATGACCCCGACTGCCGCCCCTTCTCGGTCTGCCGCTCCGGTCACGCCGGTATCCAGCGGTATGCACAGGTCTGGGCCGGCGACAACCTGACCTGCTGGGATACCCTGAAATACAACATTGCCACGATTTTGGGCATGGCGCTCTGCGGCGTTTCCAACCACGGCTGCGACATCGGCGGCTTCTTCGGCCCCGCGCCGGAGGGTGAGCTGTTTGTGCGCTGGGTGCAGAACGGCATCTTCCAGCCGCGCTTCTCCATCCATTCGACCAACACCGACAACACCGTTACCGAGCCTTGGATGTACAGCGACAAAAAGCAGTACATCAAGGATGCCATCGACTTCCGCTACAAGCTCAGCCCGACGCTCTACTCGTTGATGGAGCGCGCGCATGAGAACGGCCTGCCCATCTGGCAGCCCACCTTCGCGGTGTTCCAGAATGACCCCGCAACCTACGATGAGGGTGTCGATTTCATGTTCGGCGATTCTCTGCTGGTGGCCAATGTTGTCGAGAAGGGCCAGACCGTTCGCCCGGTCTACCTGCCCAAGACCGAAAACGAGAACGAGCGGTTCTACGACTTCTACACCCGCGAGGAATACGCCCCCGGCCAGACCGTTGAGGTGCCGGTCGACATTGCCAGCATTCCGCTGTTTGTGCGCAGCGGTGCCATCATCCCGATGAGCGGCAACGCCCTGCATAACCTGATGACCGAAAAGACCACGGCGCTGGACATCCTGATGGCCCCCGATGTAGATTCCGAGTTCACGCTGTACGAGGATGACGGCCGCACGAACGACTATCGCAACGGCGCTTACCTCAAGACGAAGATCGCTGTCAAGGCGGGCGTCAAAACGGTCGTGACCTTCACGAACGAGGGCAGCTACGAAACGGCTGTCGAGAGCATGGCGCTTGACATGATCCACCGCGAGAAGTCCCCGTTCTATGTGCAGCTTGACGGCAAGGAGCTGCCGCACTTCCTGCATCGCCGCAAGTTTGAGCAGGCCGAGAGCGGCTGGTACTATAGCCAGCGCCTCAAGAGCGTCCAGATCAAGTACCCCAACCCCAAGCAGGATCACGAGGTGCTCGTGTCCTTCGAGCAGTTTGATTTGATTGGGATGTAACCCAGCTTCTTGCCTCCCCTAGCAGGGGAGGTGCCCCGTAGGGGCGGAGGGGTTGAACCTTGCCGCAGCCCGAAATATTTCGGGTAATGGCACGGTTCTCTCCCCCAGCCGCTGCGGCGGCAGCCCCCTCTCAGAGGGGGCCAAGGGGAAAACGGCATACATACAAGAAGGAGAGATACTATGTTCAAAAAAATCGCAGCTTTGGGTGCTGCGGCTGTGCTGGGAGTCGGTCTGCTGACCGGCTGCGGCGCGTCCGGCACCACCGCCGACTCCACCGGCTACAGCGCAGAGAATCCGCTGGTTCTTACGCTGGCCCACGGCCTGTCGGAGACCCACACCGTCCATATCGCCATGACCCAGTTTGCGGAGGAGGTCAACGAAAAGACCGATGGCCGCATTCAGGTCAAGATCTTCCCCAACGGCCAGCTTGGCAGCGAGAACGAGAACCTTGAGCAGCTGCAGGCGGGTGTTATCGCCATGACGAAGGTCTCCGCCCCCGGCCTTGCCACCTACAACGAGGCCTACAACGCCTTCGGCCTGCCCTACATTTTTAATGACACGGAGGATTTCTACCATGTCATGGACTCGCAGGAGATGCAGGACTTCTTCCTCTCAACCGGCGAGGACGGCTTTGTCACGCTGACCTACTACACCTCCGGCGCCCGCTCCTTCTACACGAAGGATAAGGCCATCCGCACCCCGGCAGACCTCAAGGGCCTGAAGATCCGCGTGCAGGATATGAAGAGCCAGACCGATATGATGAGCTACCTCGGCGGTATCCCTGTTGCCATGTCCTACGGCGATGTCTATACCTCGCTGCAGACCGGCATCATCGACGGCACTGAGAATAACGAGACGGCCCTGACCACCGGCAAGCACGGTGAGGTCTGCAAGGTCTACTCGGTCGATCAGCACGCCATGATCCCCGACGTCCTCATCATGAGCGAAAAGGTCTGGAAGACCATCAGCCCGGAGGATCAGCAGATTCTTCTTGAGGCTGCCCACGACTCTACCGATGCCCACAAGGTCATGTGGGACACCGCAGTCGAGGAGGCCGTCAAGGAGGCACAGGAAACGATGGGCGTGGAGTTCGTCTACGATGTCGACAAGGAAGCCTTCCGCGAGGCGACCCAGCCCATGATCGAAGCCTACGAAGAAGAGTATCCCGGCGTCAAGACGCTGATGGACACCATTGAAAAGGCAAGAGGGGAGGAGTAAGCCATGAAAAACACCTTCGCAGCCATCAAATACTGGATGGATAAAATTCTCAGCATCGCCTGTGCGATTCTGCTTTCCTTCATGACCATTCTGGTGCTTATCCAGGTGTTCTCCCGCTATGTGCTCAACAGCCCCGTAGCCTTTACCGAGGAGCTTGTCCGCTACAGCCTGATCTGGACCGGTTTCATCGGCGCGGCCTACGCCTTCTCCACCCGTGAGCATATGTCGCTGACGCTCATCCGCGACAAGTTCACCGGCAAGGCCCACACCGGCCTGCTGGTGGCCATTGATGGCCTGATCCTCCTGATGGCGATCTTCGTTTTCACGATCGGCGGCTTTAAGCTGGCTGTTTCCGCCAGCCGCGAGTTCTCGGCGCTGCTGGGCATCCCCCGCAGTCTGGTTTACGCCATCGCCCCGATTTCCGGCGTGTTCATTGTGATTGCGCAGATCATCAACATCTATGAGGACATCACCGGCGAAAAAGTAGAATCCAAGGAGGGTGCAGACAAATGAGTATCACCATGACCACCGTTATCCTTTTCGCTGTGTTCGGCGTGCTGCTGTTCCTCGGCGTGCCCATCTCCATCAGCATTGTGGCATCCTCCATCGTGACGGCCATGTCTACCCTGTCTTGGGACCAGATCACCTTTATCACGATGCAGAAGATGAACTCCGGCGTGGAGAGCTTCTCTCTGCTGGCCGTACCGCTGTTTATTCTGGCCGGCAACATCATGAACAACGGCGGTATCGCCAAGCGCCTTGTCAACTTTGCGCAGCTGTTTGTCGGCAAGATCCCCGGCTCTATGGCACAGGCCAACATCCTCGGCAACATGCTGTTCGGCGCACTGTCCGGCTCCTCTGTTGCCGCTGCGTCTGCCATGGGCGGCTGCATCAGCCCCATTGAGGAGGAAAACGGCTACGACCCCGCCTACTCCGCCGCTGCGAACATCGCCTCGGCCCCCACGGGTCTGCTAATTCCCCCGACCTCCGCTTTCATCGTTTACTCCACCGTCGCGGGCGGCGTGTCCATCTCCACCCTGTTCATGGCCGGCTACATCCCCGGCATCCTGATGGGCCTGTGCTGCATGATCGTAGCGTTCATCGGCGCAAAGAAGGCCGGCATGAAGGCCACCGGCTTTGACCGCAGCCAGAGCGTGCTGAAAACCGTCTGGGATGCAGTTCCGTCCCTGCTGCTCATCGTCATCGTCATCGGCGGCATCGTCTCCGGTGTCTTTACCGCCACCGAGGGCGCAGGCGTCGCGGTTCTGTACTGCCTGATCCTCTCCATCATCTATAAGAGCATCGACTTCAAGGGCTTCCTTGGTATCCTGCTCAACTCCGCCAAGACGAGCGGCATCATCCTGTTCCTGATTTCCGCTTCCTCTGCCATGTCCTTCGTCATGGCGTACTCCGGCATCCCGGCCGCCATCTCCAACGGCCTGATGAGCCTGACCGACAACAAGTATATCATCTTCCTGCTGATGAATATTATTCTGCTGGTCATTGGCATGTTCATGGACATCACCCCGGCCATTCTGATCTTCACCCCGATTTTCCTGCCCATCGCCACCAGCTTCGGCATGACCGAGATTCAGTTCGGCGTTATGCTGATCTTCAACATGTGCCTGGGCAACATCACCCCGCCGGTCGGCTCTGTCCTGTTTGTCGGCTGCGGCATCGGCCATGTCTCCATCGAGCAGGTGACCTCCAAGCTGATCCCCTACTTTGTGGCACTGGTTGCCGCCCTGCTGGCAGTTACCTATATTCCGGCGCTCTCCCTTGGTCTGCCCAGCCTCATGGGTCTGATCTGAAGTAAATAAGCACCCGAGCCACCCCGCCCGCAGCCCTACGCTGCCGGGCGGGGTGTTTTTTCTATGTATATATAATAAGGTAGAAGCCCATCACACCGTAGGGGCGCATTCCATATGCGCCCGCAGATGGGCAGCCGCCCCCGGGGTGTCGGGGACGCCGCCTCTGCATTTTCCCTTTTCCAACACGACCGAACAAATCTTGTCCCCTGCGGCGCGCAACATCTGCGCAAAAGTATCGACATAATTCAACATATAGTGTGCAGATGCGCAAGAAATCGCGCTGTATCTTACAAAGCTGCACCGCACGAACCGTCAGGATATACAATATAATGCGGTTGAAATATAGCAAATTGCCGAAAATGAAGCTATTCAACACAGGTACTTGAAATTCTCATACCAAAGAACTATAATTTTTCTCATAAAAGGAATGGAAATTAAATCCAGTGCATTATGTTTCCCATGCCCCCTACGCCAGCGATTGCGTGCGGAGGCCGTGGAAAGCATAAGCCCAAAGGGTGTACACCCTTTGCTATTCCGCAGGTTACTGCGGAATAAAGTGTATTGAATGGATACAAGAGGAGGCAAGGCAGATGACGAAGGCAAATTCCATCCTGCATCGTGCGGCGGCACTGCTGGCCGCCCTGTGCCTGCTGGCAAGCATGGCTCTGCCGGTATATGCAGCGGAGTCGGAGACTGAATTTTCTGTTTCAAATTCGGAAACGATTCCGAACAATGACAACGCGGAGAATGATGCTGACGAAACCGGGTCGGATATTTCTGTGTCGAATGTGGAAACGATTCAAAAGGACGCCGACACGACAAACGAGGGCAGCAAAACAGAGCCTGAAAGTTCTGTGCCGAACTCGGAAACGATTACAAACAGCGCCGACACAACAGACAAAGCCGCAGGCGCGCCCCTTGCCGAGGGCGTGACCGGTTCAGAGAATTCCGCCCCGGCAGACAATGCCGCTGCGGACAAGACAGCCGATACGGATAAAACCGGCGAGGATTCCACCGGGAGCGAGGACGAAGCAGGCTTCTTGAACGAAGGCGATTCGGCTGATGATAGGATGATTACGGCAGGAAATGCCAAAGAAAGTGATATTGCACTGTGTGCGGGCGATGCCACGGTGCAAGAAGGTACAAAGTACACATTTTACTTTGCACTGCCGAGTAGCTGGATGGATAAGTTAACAGAAGCATCGACAATTACATGTTCCTTTAGGCGTGGCAATGACAATTCGAATGAGTCGACAAATGGTGTGAGAGAAACAACTGCAAAACGCACTGACGATTCAACGAAAGATGGCCGCTCAATTTATCAGGTGGATGTCTACCACAACGAGGGTAATGCAAACTCACTATGTCCCTATAAGGGCTTTGTCTGGGTTAAATTTAGACTGGATAATGACCATTGGGTTCAGATGAATGGAAAGCGTGGAAATAACAATGAGTGCTGGATGTCAGTTACCGATATCGCCGACAAATGCCTTGACGGAAATAAACTGAATGCAAACGCAGCGAGCGACTACGATCTTAGCAAATGGGTTCCCTACGCCGACATTATCCCCAAGCATGTCCGCTATGGCGGCAAAACAATGACCCTGCTGAATAATTCCAGTGAAACACTGGATAGTGTCACCGTCACATTCTGGGAAAAGGGTGATAAGGGCAATTTTACACAGGCCGGAAGTCAGCAGGTTATCCAGTCTTTGCAGCCGAACAACAAATCGGAAGACATTGAAATCCCCACAGACGCCTGCGCCTATGTAAGCTTTCAAAAATCGGATGGAGCGGGAAATAATACTTACATCGGCGGTAAGAAGTACTTCAATTTCTATAATGATGATACGGCATCTGACGATGTAGCAGTATTCCAATATGACCCTGTCACGCGCTATTGCCTGATATATACAGGCGAAAATGATGTAAGGTGGAGCGCACCGAACAGCAAAACCGTCTACTTCGATGCAACCTTCTCGGATATGCTGTACAACAATGACGCTGCAACCACCTACGGTATGCCGGACGCCGACGGCAACCTGTGGTGCTACATTACCAGTGATGACAGCAGCAAAAAACCGATAACCTCGCAAATGGCCCGTGACGGCACCAGCGAGATTTGGTATGCCGATGTGCCGCAAGGCTATACAAAAATCCGCTTTGCCTCGTGGAAGGTAGATAATGAAACCGCTGCACTAAATGGCGATGGCACCGCAATGCTTACCATTCCCACGGACAAAGACAAGCCGTGCTTCTACGCCGACACCAGCGATGATGTAATCTACCAAGGCGGCAACCGCGACGGCTATTGGGATGTACTGGGCGCAACCCGCGATGCTGAAAAAGGCAAAAAAGCAGTAGACGGAAGTGCCAAGAGTATTGTAGAACTGGAAAACAAGACTTTTGCGCCCCAGTCCAACACAAAGTATATCAGCACCACACTGTATGACTATTATACGGACTACGAACTGAACGGCAACAACCGCAATACATACAGTTCTACCGAGACGGGCAAACACCGCAGCTATGTTCCCTTCAGGCAGTTTGACCGAGCGCTGAGTAATTATTACCGTAGCTATACAGGTAACCCAAAGATTCAAAATCCAATCTATACTGGCCATTTCCAGCCCAATAAAGACGGTTGGGGAAGCCCATTCTCAGATATCGCAGCAAACCTGAATCTGTACGGCTGGGGCGAAATAACTGCGTCTGATAATAGTGACTACAAGCGTTTTATGGCCGTCAACAACTCAACGATTAATACCGAAGATGATAATGTAAATTACTACGCCGCCTTTCAGGGCTTGGTTGGAAACCAAATGAAGGACGGTATGCCGGTCATGGCCGGTACTAACCTTGCAGAGCCGCACTTCAACGAAGCGTTTTTAACCGGCACAAACGCTGAAAAAGCCGTGCTGGGCAAGGTGTACAAGGATGTTTCCTTCCCATTTACCCAAAAACCTGTCTTTACGCAAACGGAGGGTGATCTCGAAAGTAAAGCCCAATACTGGTACTTTGACAGTAATGAGCGGTCGCTGTATCTGAAGCAAGATACTGCCAACACCAGCAAGTACTATCTGGAAGCAAAGGATAGTGGTAAAAAAGATAAAAGTGGAAACCCGATTTATACGGATGACAACTCACAGAACCGTGGTTCGGATAACAGCACAACAGATAGTAACAATAAAGACCAGCCCCGTGGATTTGGTTTCTTCCCATTTAATCAAAAGATGGGGACGGAGAATCGCAATGTAAACAAATATAACTACGGCTTTGGTGCGAAGCTGCAATTTGACTTTACATTGACGGATGACGGTAAGGTTCAAGTAGGGGATAATCCCAATGATAAAGTCCCCATCAAGTTCTTCTTCTCCGGTGACGATGATGTGTGGGTCTACATTGACGGTCAGTTGGTGCTGGATGTCGGCGGCGCACACGGTAAAGCGTCCGGCCTGCTGGAATTTGGACAGACGACAGACGAAAAAGCCAACACCGTAACCCCCTATGTCAGCTCCAACAAAGCAGGCGGTGCGACTTACACAACAGACGTAAACAACAAAACAGTCTACTTCAACGGCAGCCCAGTCACATTCACCAAGCAGGGCAAAATTCTTGATAAGGACAATAAGGACAAAGAATTCACCCTCGACAAAGGCACCACCCACACCCTGACCATGTTCTACATGGAGCGCGGCATGTGGGAGTCCAACATGGCGGTGGCGTTCAACTTCCCCGACCACAACGAGCTGCAGGTTGAAAAGAAGGTCGATGTTTCGGGAGTAAACGATCTGTTCAAGGACAGCTTCCAAAACCAGAAGATCTTCACCTTCAACATCAAGAATCTGGCTACCCACTACGTCCCAAAAGGTACTTCTTACACAGAGGGTAATACCGAACAACTCCCAAAAGAAACCTATGAAAAGGCTAAAGGCTCGTCCGACACCTCCGCCAGTCTAGCCTATGCACCGGAACCACCAGACAAAAAGGACGGAGACCTCGCTGTGCTGTGGTCAGCTACAAGGGATGACCCAACCAGTGCGCACCGAGAGCAGCGCCGCGGCACCCTGCAGCTGGATTCACCAATCAATATAAAAGACTTCAGCTACTTGACCTTTGATGTCTATGTAAAGGGTGATAAGGCCGATACCTGCGCGCTGGGCAACCTGTATGTGGAGCTTTGGGATACAAAAGGCAACCAAAAGGGCTGCCTTGGCACCAAGGGCCTGCAAAGCAGTGATGTCTACGGCGCGGCGACCGCGCTGCACCCGGGGCAGTGGTACACCGTGCGGCTGCTGTTGAACTCCCTGCAAAAAGATGAAGGTTTCAACAATCAGCTTACAAAAATAACGGTCGGCGATAACTTTGCGCGCGAAATTTACCTGCGAAACTTTACATTCCGCAGTGCGCCGAAGGAGCAGACAAAACCAGGCTTTACGACCGAGCAGTACGACATCCCAGACTATGGCTCTGCCACAAGCGGAAATCTGGAAAACGCAAAATATGCCGTGTTTTCCTCCGACCTTGGCAATGGGGATGTTGTGGATGAAAACGGCCAGTTCCTGCTGCAGGACGGTGAAACGGTCACCTTTAAGGATCAGTTCCGCCGCGGCAGCTACATAGCCCTGAAGGAGCAGGTTGATCCGAATCTGTATGATACATCCTGGACGGTCTACGAAAATGATGCACCGGTGACAAATGTAAGCGGTGCGAGTAAGTATGTGACGACAGACACGAAGATCACAAGTCTGGAGAATGTTGAAGGCACTGCCCCGAACGATGGCCGGACGGAGCGGGTGATTGAAGGAACCGATAAAAAAGGAAACCCAATCACGAACAAATATAGCAACATATCTATGAAACCGACTGATAATACGCTCGTTTTCCGCTCCTACAGCGACAAGGCTGACAAAGACGAGTTGACCAAGCTGAAGGTGGTTTTCACCAACAAGGTCAAGACCGGCAAGCTGATCATACGCAAGAAACCCGCCGAGGGCGAGACACTGCTTGGGGAGATATTTACATTTACCGTCAAGTTCAGCAATGTCGGCGGCCAAGGCCTTGGCGGGGATATTCTGGAACAAAAGTACTACTGTACAGTGACAGAGCAAGGTGGTCAAGAGTACGGCGAAGTCGTAATTGACGGGATTCCGGTCGGTACGCGGTTTGTTGTGTCGGAAGATGCGCACAAGGGTACAAACCTGCAATCGGTGACCATCACCGGCGGCGGAACTGACCGCGCGGTTGTGGACGGCATCAAGGCGCGCGGTTCTGTTGTGGAAGATGCTACCAATGTAGCAACAGCAACCTTTTTCAACACAAAGCGCCAGCTGACCGACCTAGTGGTTACGAAGCAGTGGGTAAAGCAGGACGGCACGACGGATATTCCGAACAATGAACTGCCTGCGGCCATCTACCTGAAATTGCAGCGCACCACAACACCGGGCGACAAAGACAGTTGGAGAGATGTTGACGGCTATAAAAGCGTTGAACTGAAGCTGGGGTACGATGGCTGGGTCAAAACGTTTACCGGCTTGGACAAATTTGATGCGGAAGTCAATCCCCATGCGTATTACACCTATCGCGTACTGGAAAGTGCAACGGAAACTGGTAACAACTGGCACGGCGACGTGGCTGACGATGTGATTGAGATTGACGGCAAGAAATACACAATTCTCAATAACACAGTACGCTGTGCAGACGACAGTAAAACCTCCTTGGCGCTGACTTTGATCAACAAACTGCAAGATGCCAAGTATAACCTGAACATCACAAAGCAAGACGCCGAGGATAAGACAAAGCTGGGCGGCGTGGAGTTCAAGCTGGAAAAGCTGGGGACGGATGGTAGGCCTGATGCGGCATTTCCAGCTGTAACGAGAATCACATCCAGTGAAGTTGCGGATAAAGGCAAGTGCAGTTTTGAGAATCTGAAACCCGGCAGCTACCGGCTGACCGAAACCAAAACCGCCGAAGGCTACACACTGCTGGCCGATGCCATCGAGTTTACGCTGACAACGGATGGAGAGTGCAAGCGCGATGGTACTGGCTTTGGTGTTGTGACGCCGGATTCCACCACAGGCGTGTACAACATTGCCCTGACAATCAACAACCGCAAAAGCTTTGAGTTGCCGCATACGGGCGCGGATGCACCCAGCCTGTGGCTTTTGATAGGCTTGCCCGCGCTGGTGGCTGTGCTGCTGGTGCTGGTGTTCCGCTACAATAAGAAAGGGGGCCGGCGTCAATAACGAAGTTCCCCTCTACACAAACAAATTTAAAGAGAAAGAGGTACGAAGCAAAATGAAACTGAAACGCTTACTCACCGCAGCCCTCAGCGCCGTCATGGCCTTGAGCGTCTGCGCCATGCCCGCAATGGCAGCCGGGACAACGAGCACCAGTACATTTGACCCGAGCATTACAAAGGGTACTTTGACGATTAGTAAGTATGAGCAGACAGAAGCGGACAAGACAAAAACGGATGCGAATGAGAAAAAAGGAAAACCGCTGGATGGTGTTGAATTCACTATTTATCAGTTGGCAACTGTTGACCAAGTTGCGAACGCAGGTGGTAGTATTGGGCTGGAATATACCCCGACAATAAATGAACTTCCATCTATAGACTTTGACGGAGTTACCGACCCGACAACGGGTAAAATTGATTCAAAGGCGCTGTACGATCAAATTAGCTCCAAAATTACCGACGATGTAAAGAATAAACTGGATAATGCGGGTTTAAAGCACTCTGCTACTACTGGAGCAGGTAGTGCAGCAAAGGGCCAGGCAAAGTTTGAAGACCTGCCGCTTGGTATCTATATGGTCGAGGAGACGAAGGCTCCTTCCCAGATTTTGTCTCGCACTGCCAACTTTATCGTTTCCATCCCCATGATGAATGATGATAATAAAACTTGGAATTACGATGTTGTTGCAGAGCCGAAGAATGTACCCACCTATGGCGGTGTCAAGCTGGTTAAGACTGGCCGCGTTGCGGGTGCTCCTGACGATGGCACTGGTCTGGAAGGTGTGCTTTTCCGCTTGGATATTAAAGAAGCGGGTAATAGCTGGACACCGGTTGATTTGGACGCCAAGGAAGTTACATTTGGTGCTGGTGAAGGCACAAGCGCACAGGTAAGCGGCAACTCCGCGACGAATGGTTATATTAAAACGGGCACTAACGGTGTAATTAACATTACGGGTGGTCTCGCCCCTGCAACCTACCGCTTTGTAGAGCTGGAAGCCGTGAACGGCTATATCGCAGATGCCGCAACTGCACATGAATTTGAAGTTTACTATGATAGCACTGACAAACAGCTGTGCATTAAGGAAAATAATGCAAAAGTAGATGCAGTTAAAGTCATCAACGAGCGTCCTGACCTTGAGAAGAAGATCACCAAGCGTGATAGTAGTACCAGTGCGACTCATGATGCAGATTATGGCATTGGCGACAAGGTCCCCTACACCCTGACGATTAAGGTTCCCAACACCATCGACAAGCTGAACACCTTTAAGGTTACAGATACGGTTAAGGCAGAACAACTGATTTATTCGGATGATTTTAAGGTTTCTGTGACAAAAAAGGGCGGAACGGTAGAAACGCTTAGTGATCAGTACTACAATATGACGCTAACCAATAACGATGACAGCACTGTGACTGGTACGCGCAGCGTGGAATTTGATTTTAGGTCTACAGCTACGGGCAAAACCCTTTTGGGTGCAGGCTATGAAGATGCAGTCATCAAGATTGAGTACACAGCAAAACTTCTGAATGGCGCGGCTATTGGCAATGCGGGTAACATCAACAATGCAAAGCTGACTTATTCCAATAAGACCAATGTGGATGCGGATGGCAAGCCGACAAACCCGGAAAACAATGAAAGCAATGATGCGGGCGTTGTGTATACTTTCCAGACAGGCATCAAAAAGGTCGACCAGAATAATAAGCCGCTGAATGATGTTAAATTTGATCTGTATAAAAAGGTCGAAGAGGCAGATAAGAAAACCACAGGCAATAGCGGCATCATCTTTAACGGTGAGACCAAAGTATATGTTGATGCTGCCACGGTGAAGGCGCTGAATCTGTCCAGTGATCCTAGCGAAAAATGGGTCAAGATTACCACGGTTGTTTCCGGCGCTGAAGATTCTGATCCTACAAACAATCCTACGGGCGAAGCAATCGTTAAGGGGTTGCCGAACGGTACATATAAGTTTGTTGAGACAGAAACGCTTAACGGGTATAACCTGCTGAAAGACCCTGTTGATGCTACGCTGTCGATCGACTATGCTGCAAAATGGATAGAAAACAGTGTATATGATACGAACGGTAAGCTCGTTAAGCGCACATATAGCACTACGGAAAAGGCGTTTGACGATGTAAACATGAAAATTTATACGGTTGTCAACCGCAAGGGCTTCAACCTGCCTGTCACCGGTGGCTTCGGCACGCTGCTGTTCAGCGGTATCGGTGTGCTGCTGGTGCTGGCTGGTGTGAGCGTGCTGTTCAGCCTGAAAAAGAAGAACAAGCGTGCGTAAGCCGCACAATCTTAAAACCAAAAGCAAAATAGAGGGGTAATCCATAGGGGAAGGGCCGGAAACGGTACTTCCCCTATGGGTGGTTGTGGACATTGCCGATACCCGCAAGGGGAGAGGCGGCTAAGAAGAGGACTGGGATTTTTCGGCAGTGCCCTGCGGGGCATCGGGGACGCCGCCCCCTACAGCTAAAGGGGTGCCGAGGGCGCTGCCCCCTGCGGCTGAATGGGCGTCTGCTGCGAAGAACCTGCGCGTTTACGCGAAAAGCTACCCCCAAAACCATTACAGAAAGGCTCTTTCCTATGGATACCACTGTCAAATTAAAGCTTGGCTTTGCGGCGCTGATGATCGCTTCGGGCATCGGCGTGGCCATGTACCCCGTCATCAGCAATGCGGTGGCGCAGCGTCACGCAAGCTCGGTCATTGAAAGCTACAACGATACCGTGCAGACGATGGACACCGAGAAAATTGACGCCGCCAAGGAGGCCGCGCGCCGCTACAATGAACAGCTTAGCAACGCCATTGACCGCGATGCTGCGGGCGAGGCCGCTGACACCGGCACAAGCTATGTGGACATGTTGGATGTGGGCGAGAGTCTGGGCTACATTACGATCCCGAAAATTGATGTCAATCTGCCGATTTATGAGGGCACCAGTGATGATGTGCTGCTCAAGGGCGTTGGGCATCTCGAGGGGTCCAGCTATCCGCTGGGCGGCGCGGGCACGCACAGCGTGCTGACCGGCCACCGCGGTCTGGCCGAGGCGGTGCTTTTTACCGATCTGGACAAGCTGGGCGAGGGCGACCACTTTTACCTGCACATTATGGACGAGGTACTGGCCTATCAGGTCGATCAGGTCAAGGTCGTGGAGCCGGAACGCACCGAGGATCTGGAAATTATCCCCGGCGGGGACTACTGCACGCTGGTCACCTGCACGCCCTACGCCATCAACACCCACCGTATGCTTGTGCGCGGCACCCGCGTGCCGTATAATGGAGAGGACGAGGAGACCGCCACGCCGCAGACCGTGCAGTATCAGGAGCTGCACACCGGCAATGTTGTCAAGCGTATGGTGGACGCATGGCCGTGGATCAGCGTGACGGGCAGCCTTGTCATCGGCGGTGAGGCGCTGCTTTTGCTGCTGCTGTTGCACCGCTGCAAAAAGCGCGAGGAGGAAGACTGATGAAACGCCTGTTCTTGCAAATTTTTGCATGGCTGGCGATACTGCTGGGCGTCGGGCTTATGCTGCAGCCCACGGTTAGCCAGTATCTGGCGGCGCGGCAAAGTACAAAAACCGTACAAAAATTTGTGCAGGCTGCCGAAGCTGCCGCCCCCGCCGTGACTGAAACCACAGACAACGCCGAGCCTGCCCGCGCTTACCCCGAGCTGTACGATGCCCTGCAAGCCTACAATGCGCAGATTTTTGCCGAGGGACAAAGCGGCTTGAAGGACCCCTTTGCCTACGAGACACCCGCCTTTGACCTGACCGGCTACGGCCTGCCCGATGATATGATCGCCGCGCTGTGGATACCGCGCCTCAATCTGGATTTGCCTGTCTACTTGGGCGCCAGCACGGCCAACATGGCCCGCGGCGGCGCGCTGCTGGGGCAGACCTCGATGCCGCTGGGCGGCGCGAACACCAACACCGTGATTGCCGCCCACCGCGGCTACTACGGCGCGGAGATGCTGCGCAATGTACAGCAGATACAGCTAGGCGATAAAATCACGCTGACAACACCGTGGGATACGCTGGTCTACCGCGTGTGTGAGCTAAAAATTATACAGCCGGACGATATAAATGCGGTGCTGATACAGCCGGGGCGCGACCTGCTGACCCTGACGACCTGCCACCCCTACACCCAAAATACCCAACGGTATCTGGTTATTGCCGAGCATGACCCCGATGCCGCGCCCGCGACCCATGCGGAGGATCTGACCGAGTGTGACGAGACATGGGACGCTGCGCCGCGTCAGGTGACCGTGGAAACCGACGGCACGACCGCGCTGGAGGAGGTTGCGCCCGAAAGCATCAGCCCCCTGCCCAACGAGGGCGGCAGCGAGGATGCGGGCGGCGCGTACTCCAACTGGATGATTTGGCTGGAAAACAACGCCCTGTGGGCAGGAATTGTGCTGATTGCCGCCGTCATCGGCTGTATGCTGATCTGGCGCGGCCACAGAAAGGATTGACCCATGCAGAATTTCAACGAGAAAGCGCTGGCTGTGACAGCCGAGGTGAGCAAGGCCGTGCTGGGCAAGCCCGAGGTCGTGCTGAAAATTATGATGGCGATGCTGGCCCGCGGTCATGTGCTGATCGAGGACATCCCCGGCGTGGGCAAAACCACGCTGGCACAGGCGTTTGCCCGCGCCATGGACC